>ENA-UOWO01000310-UOWO01000310.1-activated-sludge-metagenome-genome-assembly--contig:-NODE-310-length-72745-cov-53.089063_pt1 | contig 72745 bp, 68 predicted proteins | sample MGYA00238148_ERZ761564 | MGnify/ENA primary metagenome ERZ761564 (study PRJEB28885, sample SAMN05720194) | activated sludge metagenome | isolation source: Anaerobic digester | place: USA...
GCGCTCCGCCGAAAATAACCCGACACACGATGCCGACATAAATGTCGGCGCTCCGCCGAAAATAACCCGACACACGATGCCGACATAAATGTCGGCGCTCCTTCGAAAATAATCCGACACACGATGCCGACATAAATGTCGGCGCTCCGTATAAACCGCTTATAACGCGGTATATAAGTATTTTTTGCGAAGCAGATCGCTACCGGATCAAAAAAGAGCGTTCCTTATTTTTACCGTATTAAACTCAAGCTCGGAGATCCGAGCGGGCATGTGTAGAGAATTCCTTGTTTTTACGACATTAAACTTAAGTTAGGAGCTCTAAAGCGAGTTAGTTCTTCATTTCTTTCCTGGTAAACGGCGTCAGTCTCCGATCGGTTTCTCCTACGAAATAAGGGTTCGAGTTACGGAAAGTATTAAAAAACTACGGATCCGCCGTCTCGGAATAAAGGACGGCGGATCCGCAGTTTATCGATCTTAGATCGGTCACACGCGCGCTTTCTTTCTAACTGGACGCCCTTCCATATAACCACGCGATCCGACAGGAGCCGCTTGCACTCTCGGCCCATCTTCAGTCGCCCATTCATAGCCGAAAACCGCGGGATTAAATCGCTCGATCGCGTCTTCCACTTCCCCGATCGCTTCTCTAAAGTTTTCATCTGCGAACGAGGGACCCTGAAACAGCATCATTTTACAGGCCGGTAACTCGAGGGTTTCATATCCATCGGGCGGAGTTCCTGTGTAAGAAACGGGCACTTCCACACCTTGAATATACTCTGAAGTTCCCGGGTTTCGGAACCGTTTGGGCAACCACATTCCGAACGGTTCATCGATCGCTTCTTTTATACCGAGCAACGTTTCCCAAACATCGCAACCCACTTCTTCGCAGTATTCAAAGTATTCGGTTGCTTTTAGGCCTTTTTTAACAATGTACTTCCTCGCGGTTTTTTCGACAACCTGGACGAAGACCGTGTTTGCATTTCTCTTCTCTGCCATCTTGGTTTCCCCACCTTTCTGCCCTTTATTCAGGTTTTCCCGGGATAGTCCGGGGATGAATAATCTCACCGGCGTCCCTTCTTTTTGGAAACGGCTCGGAGAGATACCGAACTCTTTCGAAAACGCTCTTGTGAATCCTTCATGACTGTCGAAAGAAGAATCGAAGGCGGCTTCTACGATTTTCACCTGTTCTTCGCGTATTTGAACCGCCGCAATCGAAAGTCTCAGACAACGAATATACTCCGACGGGGTCTTTCCCGTCTTTTCTTTGAACAGGATCGTCGTATATCTGTGAGAGTAACCGCCGACTTCAGACAGTTCCCTCAGCGTGATTGGCCGATCAATATGCTTCTCGATATACCGGCACATTTTTTCAACGACTTCCGTATGCCCCTTTCCCTCCGTCCCAATCACCTCCGCCCATAGGATAACATACGACGAAATCGTTTGCTTGACTAAAACCGAAGAAAAAAACCGGCTTTCGCCGGTTTTATTGCTTTTCTTCTATAATTAGCCTTCGAATTCTATCAATCCGATGCGCCCATTCTTGCGTTTATAAACGAGGTTGATTTCATCGGTAGCATCATTCTTGAAAACGAAAAAGTCATGGTCCAACATATCCATTTGCATAATCGCTTCTTCCACGCCCATCGGTTTAAGGAAGAACCGTTTCGTGCGGACAACCTCGAACTCTTTTTCCTTCTCTTCTTGTTTTTCGACAAGCGGAGGGGTCATCTTCGCGTATTCTTCTCCGATTCCGATCACTCCCGCTTTGTGCCGCAGTTGCTTTTTCTCTTTGTACTTTTTCAATTTGCTTTCCATCGCATCGATCGCCTTGTCGATCGAAGCGTATACGTCCGCGGTTTTTTCCTGGACTCGGAGGGTGCCTCCCCGGATGAGGACGGTGACTTCCGCCGTAAAGTTTTCTCTTTCCTTTTGCAGGCGCATATCCACTTTCACGTGGTCGCCTTCCGGTAGGGTTTTGTCCAATTTTGAGATTTTTTTCTCCGCATACTCTTGTATCGAGTCACTGGGACTAAAACCTCTCGTGATGAGCCGATTATCCATACTACCACTCCTTTCTTCATTTTTTCGCAATTTCTGTGACCTCGAATAGATCAAAAACCGGATGTGATGGTAACCGTCTTTTTAATTCTTGCCTCATCCGATCGTTGATGAAACTTCTTCTAGCTCCGAAACTATTGACGAAAATTCCTACGACCGGTATCGGATATAGAACGGAAAGGCGGAGTCCCCGCGCTTGCATTCTCCTGAAGAGACCATAATCCACCTGAATGCACGGACCGTCCCGAACGATCAAGTCTGTTTCGATCTTTTCCTGAAGGAGTTTCTCCGCGACCCCTTGGGTGAGCGCGCCTTCCAGATAGACGGCCTCGGCGTTTTCCATCTGGGTGATCATCTTCGGGTTTTGCAGTAATGTTTCTGCAAACGCAACCGGTTTCCCCCCTTTAGGGAACAAAATCAAGCGGGAATCCGGTTGTATCGTCTCTTCGATACGCTTTCGCCATTCCGGAGCGCAAGACAGTTTTTCCAATCGCTCGACCAAATAGACAGTCCGTTCAAGGATCTCTTCAAAAGTCCCCTGCGCTTCTGCGCCGGTTACAAGTAAGACGTAATCCGCGACGGTCCATTGGGCGTGGCTTAGCCTGTTGAACGCGCCATCCACCAATACTCTGTCGCAAACCCTTTCACCCAGGAAACGATCGGTTATCTCCGTCAGGTTTTTCAAGCCACCCGGGTTAATCAGTTCGATCGTCGTGTCTTCCATCGCTTTGACGAGGATGGGTCTACCTGCGGCTGTTTCAAAAGGGAAGACCTCGATCACTTCCAAAAGGGCCGGTGTGGTGAGAACCCGTTCGCCTGACAATGCGTAGTTTCCCTTCGGAAGATCGACTCTCGGCTTGGGTCGGGCATCGAGGACATCCACCTCTTCCCCGTCTCTTCCGATACTTAATAGGAAGGTGGTTTGGGCATTTTTCGCCCAGATCCGCGAAATCCAGTTAAGTACCGTCGTCTTCCCTATGTTTTTTTCTAAACCGATGATTGCATAGCGTTTATCGATCGGAAAACCTAATGCGTATGTTTCTTTTTCCACTCTTCTACACGGTGCAGGCGTTTCGTTTCGGCCGGTACCAAGCTCTTTTCTTCGCCGCTGAGCATCAAAGCCAATCCGTTCGTGCTTTTGCGATTCTGTTCCAAAATAGCGTCGGGTCTGGCGGTAGAATGATAGTCTCTCGGTTCGTCATAAACAAACAGTCCGCCTTCGTAGTTCCGCAAGACGACTTTGTTCTCTCCGATCGATAACAGGTATTGCGGCATGACGGGGATTTTCCCCCCTCCGTACGGCGCGTCGATGACGTACGTGGGGACGGCTAAACCGGAGGTGTGCCCGCGTAAATACTCCATGATCTCTAAACCTTTCGCCACAGTTGTTCTAAAGTGATATAATCCTTTTGAAAGGTCGCATTGGTAGATGTAATAAGGGCGAACGCGATTCTTTACCAGGAGGTGGACTAATTTTTTCATAATTTCGGGATGATCGTTAACCCCCCTTAAGAGAACGGATTGATTGCCCAAGGGAACGCCGTTGTCGGCGAGGAGCGCCAAGGCTCTTTCGGATTCAGGAGTTATCTCGTTGGGATGGTTGAAATGCGTGTTCACCCAAATCGGATGATACTTCTTCAGCATAGTGACGAGGGCTTCGTCTATTCTTTGGGGAAGAACGACTGGAACGCGCGATCCGATTCTGATCATCTCGACGGAGGGCACGGCTTTAATTTTTTGGATGATTTTTTCCAGATACTCGGTGGCCAACGTGAAGGGGTCTCCTCCCGATAGCAGGACATCCCGTACCTCGGTGTGTTCTTTAAGATACTCCACGGCGGCGTCGACGTGAGCCAAGGGCAAGGCGCTGTCGGTTTCACCCGCTTTTCGGCGTCGGGTGCAATGCCTGCAATACATCGAACACATATCTGTCAGAAGGAGCAGGACGCGGTCAGGGTAGCGGTGCGTCAACCCCGGAACCGGGGAATCGACGTCTTCGTGCAAAGGATCAAGCATGTCTTCTTTCTGAACTTCAAGCTCCTTCAAAGTCGGCACCGCTTGTATGCGTATGGGGTCCAGCGGGTCCTTCGGGTTGATCAATGAAGCGTAATACGGCGTGATGGCCATTCTTAAGAAATCGAGGCTATGGGCAATCGCCTTTTTCTCCGATTCGGAGAGAGGCAACACTTTTTCTAAAGTGGCCACGTCCATAATCCGGTTTTGTATCTGCCAGGTCCAGCTGTTCCACTTCTCTGGGGTTACGTCTTTCCATAGGCTGATAGATTGATAGTCTCTCAAAACTGAAAACCTCCTATCGAATACAAGATTTAGTTCTCGATCTTTTTTAAGATCTCCCATTTAACGGATTCGGGAACCCACGGATCGATTTTCCCGCCGTTCACCGCGATTTCTTTTACTAAGCTCGAAGAGATGAAAGAGTATTTCGTATCGGTCATTAAAAAAAACGTGTCAAAAGGATCGTACATGCGACGATTTGCTGCGGCCATGGTCATCTCATATTCGAAGTCCGAAACCGCTCTTAATCCACGTATGATGACGTTGTGCCCGGTCGAGCGGGCATAATCGACGAGGAGCCCGTGATAGCTGCTGATCCGGATATTGGGAATGTTCGAAAACACGTTCCGTATCATGCTGACGCGTTCCTCAACGCTAAACATCGTTTGGGCTTTCGCGCGATTGTTCATCACCAGGATGATCAATTCCGAAAACACTTTCGCCGCCCGTTCCGCAACATCGATATGTCCGTATGTGATTGGGTCAAAAGTCCCCGGGTACACTGCTGTCGACACGTTTTCTCCTTTCGAAGATCACTGGACGATATGAATGATCCAATTCTCCGTTCCCGTTTGGTTTTCAGTCTGATTGTTCGTCTCCGCGTGTTTGAGGGTAAAGAAGGTACGAAAAGAGGGAGACGCACCGAAAGCGGTCGCCGGGATCAAATCTGAACGGAACAAAACCTTCCCGTCGTACCGATAGACCTCCTCTAATGGATAAGTTGAAAGGCTATCCGGACCTTCTACGGAGACTTCACCGATCAAAACAGCGCCCGGGCGCCATTCTTCCACTTCGGATTCGATAATCACAGAATGAACCGAAGAGATAAAGAGCTCATTGCCGGGAGAAACCTGAAGGAGGCCATTCCCGTGTTGGTCCGCGACGATCAGGTTTTTCCCCCTCATCACCGGTAAAATAAACCCATAGTCGAAGTCGACCGGCTCTTCTTTACCGCGAAGCAGGATACGCGCGCCAACACTTTTGCCTGTGTCCGAAACCCCCACCGGGAGATAACAGCGGATGGAGCTTTCGTCTTCATAACAAAGACCGCCGTTTTCAATGAGGGTTTGTTCGGTCAGGTACTCCTCGCCGAGAAGCATCCAAAATCGATCAATCGCTTCCCGGTCAAGAAAACCGAAATTGATCGTCGCTCCGGAAGAGTCCAATGGTTTATTTGGTTGATAGGAACCGGTTATAACGTCACCGGTCCGGTCCAACTGAAGCAACTGCTTGGCGGGAAGTTGATCGACGCTCATCAATCGGTTCAAAAACACGGTCCAACCAGTTTCCTGCGAAAAAGACAGCCGATCGTATTTTTCTTTTCCGTAGACGTTCCACAATCCGCCTTTAACCGAAAGGGGATACCAGAAACTTATTCCGCTCATCTGTGACATATTCTTTTTCCCCATTTTCTTTCCATTTTCGACAATGTCTTCACAAAAACCGTAATGGTTATTCCAAAGAACCGCCTCGCGCAAACGGTCCTCCGCTTCGTCTATGAACTGTAAAAGCTGTTGCAGCATCGGTTCTTGAAGATCGTAGACGTACCCGTCTTCTCTACTTTTGACTTTATAATCGTTGGTAAAAAGCGAACCGTTCAGGCAATTTTTCAACACGGTCAACCAGGAATGCGCGTCCTTGTAGTCACAGAAATCAAAGGCCAGGGTATTCCAATCCAGCGTAAAACCCAAGTCTTTTTTCACCGCTTCCTTCAAGGAGGCTTCGGTCAAGAGCAAGGTAAGCTGGTCGAAGACCTTCTTTAATGATGAACTGAGCGCTTCGAGCCGGTTCATATCGATCACGGAGCACCCCATGCCGTTCTGCTCGCGAATCAAGTCTTCTTCCATTGCCGCCAGGGAGGCGCAGAAGAAGGTATAAGAATCTTCGGCAAAAGCAAGCGCATCCGGAGAGGGAAAGGCCTTTAAACGCGCAAAAAGCAGTCCCAGTTCAGGGTAGTTGGCCGGACTTAACCCTTCGAACAAAACGGAGGTGTCAAAATGATCCTTCACCTGGAAAAGATTTTCCAACAAACCGCTGTAAGAACCCGTGGATAAGAGCAAATCCATCCTTTGGCCTTCCAACATCGCGTCGAATTCCAAGATGGAGGTCGTCTGGTCATAGAAAACATCCTCGGGATAGTCACTACGGGCATCCAAACGCCATCCATGCGCGTCATCGATCACGTACAGAATGGTTTTTTCAGCAGGAAAGGCTTTCAAGGAAACTTCCAACGCCTTTTTGACGCCTTCGGAGAAATCTGGCGCAAAGGGGCGATAGAATGGACGAATCTGGTTTTCGGAGAGATAGTAGCTCTCCAAGCCGCCTGAAAGGTTTTTTTGCAGGAATGTCAACTCGATAGAATGGATGGGCGCGAAGTACGCCGCTAACTCCGCTTCCGTCAGGGAATCCGAGAAAGAAAGCACGGTCAGATTCCAAGACCGCTCTTCGAACGGAACGACATCCAGCGGAAGTTCTTTGAAGAGGCCGGCCTGGGCCGTAAAGGTGCCTTCGTAAGTGAAACGCAGGTAATCCGGTTCGATGTACTCTGCTTGGATGCCCCACTCCCCGGCAGATAATCCGTCTAAGCGAAAATACCCCTCGCTATCGGTCAACAACTCTTTGCGCACTTCCGGATTTAAAAGATTCCAAACCGATACGACCGCATTCGGAACCGATTCTCCGAAGAGATGAACTTGACCTTCCAAAGCGTAAAGAGAGATCACGGTGCAATTCGTCAATGAAAACGCAAACACCAGTACAAGAAAAACGCTACCGATCAGTCTTTTCATGTTTACCCCCCCATTTCATAAACACGTTCACATAAAGAAATCAATAGAATGATATTTTATTATGATCTCCGGCGACGATCTGCACGACGCCGGCATCAGGATACGTTCCGCTCCATTCAAAATCGCACCCGAGGATGCTCTCTTTCATTCTTACCGACAGATTGCTCAAACGTACTCTATCCATGAGAATACTGTTTTCCAGCTCGACGTGCTCAAGCGCGCAATCGTTTCCGATAGCGGTATAAGGCCCGATCGTGACGTTTTGAAACTTGGCGTTGTGACCAATAACCGTCGGCCCCTCGATCCGGCAATTCAGAAACGTACAGTTTTCGCCAACAGAAACGTCTTCCCCCAAAAAACTATGCTCAAGCTCTATCTGTACCGCTTTTTCTATCGGGCCGGAGGAAAGGATGCGACGATTGGCGTCTAAAAGATCCGGGACCTTACCCGTATCCTTCCACCACCCCTTTAAGAAGTGATAGTTCACGACATTTCCTTCTTCTATCAGCAAGGAGATGGCGTCTGTAATCTCATATTCGCCTCGCCAAGAAGGTTTCAATCGACGGATCACGTCAAAAACGCGAGAATCAAAAAAATACAGACCGAGTACGGCATTCCGGCTTTCCGGTTCTTTCGGTTTTTCCACAAGACGGACGATCCGCCCGTCTTGCAGTGTCGCCACTCCGAAAGCTCTTGGGTCTTCCACTTCTTTGAGTAGGATGGTCGCCTGCGCCTGGCTGGATAAAAAAAGAGATTTCATTGATTCCAAATTTTCTTCCAATAGGTTATCGCCCAGGTACAGAAGAAACTTATCGCCGGCTGTCCAGTCTTCGCATAGGCTTAAAGCGTGAGCGATTCCTTTCGCCTGTTCCTGCAAGATATAAGTGATCCGGACGCCAAAAGAGGCGCCGTTTTTTAGCGTTTGTTCAAAGATTTTTCGGTTATAATGGTTGACGACCAGGCATAGTTCGTCGATCCCACAACTTTTGACCGAATCGATGACGTAAGCGATGAGGATCCGATTCGCAAGAGGAAGAAGCTGCTTCGGACGGCTGAAAGTAAACGGTTTCAAGCGGGTGCCTTCTCCTCCACACAAGATGATCGCTTTCGTAAAACCCTCTCCTCTCACGGACAGCCGAACCGGCTATACCAATTCCGCGATTTTTTCAGCCAATCGATAAGAAGGAAGCACATAGTCTGAGTAACCTTCCTGGACGACTGACTTTGGCATGCCGTACACAACGCAAGTTTCTTCTGATTCAGCCAAGATGACGCCTTTATAGTGCTTTATCTTAAAGGATCCTTTCGTTCCGTCTCTCCCCATACCGGTCATGACCACGCCGATGGTTTTTTCTCTGTACAACTCTGCGGCATGCTCAAAGGTAAAATCCGCTGCCGGCCTAACCCCGTTGATTTTCGGGCTTTGATCCAAGAAAATTCGGATTTCACTGGATTCTGCGCGAAGACCGACATGGTAATCACCAGGGGCGACGTAAACGGTCCCCTGCTTGAGAATGTCTCCGTCTTTCGCTTCTCTGACTTCGATCTCAGAAATACGGTCCAATCGTTGCGCCAATGATGCTGTAAATCCTGCCGGCATGTGCTGGACCAGCAACACGGGCGCAGGAAGGTTTTTCGGTAATGCCGGAATCACTTGATCCAAAGACTTTGGGCCTCCGGTGGAAGAGGCAATGAGAACAATCTTCCCTCTGGCGGTAAAGGAGCGGGGTGTCCGTTTCGCGATCGGAAGCGGACGATACTGTATCTTGGACGGGTCGATCAACGCCGCCTCTCGAATCTTCGTCAGTAAGGTGTTGCCCATAATCCGAAAATTCGTCGAAATCGAACCGGAAGGTTTGGGGACGAAATCTACGGCGCCGCTCTGGAGAGCCTCGATCGTTATATTGGCGCCTTCTTGAGTCAAACTGCTGACCATAATCACTCTCGTCTGTATTTTTTTTGTAATTAGTTTCAAAGCTTCTAACCCATTGAGTTTGGGCATCTCCACATCCATCGTGATCACGTCCGGTTTCAGTTGGATCGCTTTTTCGATGGCTTCCATTCCATCTCGGGCTTGGCTGACGATCTCGATGTCTCCCTGTCCTTCCAGGATATCTTTTATGATCATTCGCATGAAGGCCGAGTCATCACAGACGAGTACGCGAATTTTTCCCATGAGTCATCCCCTTTCCGATTAAAAGCAGTAGCGTAACTAAAAACAAGAAAAAAGCGAACAAGCCGATTAGATCAGGCAGTTGGAATAGATGTTTTCCAAAAATGACCAACCCAACAGAAACGGCAAACACTGCGGTTACCAATACGATTCCGGCCGACAGGTCTTTCGCTTTCTTTACTTCTTCGTGAAAAAACGGGTAAAAAAGATCTAATAGACTCTCGATTAAGGAATTCAACATCTCGAAAACAATGACAAGAAAAACCGAGAAAACGACCCATAGGATTTCAAAGGTGCTCAACGGCAAAAAAAACGTCAAGAATAAAACGAGACCTCCCACAAAAAAATCGATCCGGAGGTTTTGTTGTTTCCTTAAGGCTTGCATAATCCCGCTTAAGGCGTAATAAAAACTCGAACCTAACTTTTTAATCGCGTTTTTCATCGCTATTTTCGCGTTTTATGTGATAGAAAAAACGGCCGCTTCCTCCGGTTAGCCGAATTCCCAGATCATTCAAATGAGACTTTTGTAAATAATTTCTCATCCTTCAAAGAATACTCTTTATCGCTTAAGGTCATGCCGAATTGTATGGCCTGCATATTCATTTCGTAGTATTTTTTTGAAACTTCCTCGGATACAGTCTTTTGAAGGTTTTCCAACGTGATGATCCCGGATATCTTATAAATTAACCCTAACCCCACGACATTGGAGACGACGGGTGTCCCGAATTTTTCGGTGCACATCTGCGCGATGGGCATCGCAATGACTTTTCGAGTCAAGCGCTTGACGAAAGTCGGGATCTTCTTGATCGTCGTCGTATCGCAGACTAAGACACCGTTCGGTTTAAGCAGGGTGATGAAACTGTCGAGCGGTTTCTGATCCATGATGTAGAGCATATTGAAGGTGTAGGCTTTCGGGAAATCAATCGGATCCTGAGCGAACAATACGTCGCTGTAAGCCACTCCCCCGCGTACCTGCGCCCCGTAATGCTGTGATTGGACGACCCACTTGCGATCGTAAGTCAGGGTCTTCGCCAACATCAACCCCATTTTGATATTGCCTTGCCCGCCAATTCCGCCTATACGGACCGATAAAGGTTTCGATTCAATAGTATCCATATCTTTCACCGCCATCTCTTATGATTCCTGCATGGACATCGCTTTTTGGACGATCTTTTGGTATTCGGATAGATATCCTGGTTTTTTCTCGTTGATGAATTCCCCGATGACGATCCGGCCCGGATTGTTGCGTTGGGCTTCCTGCAACCTTACGATCGGGTCGTTGAGAATGTTTTCTTCCTCGGCCTTTCCCGCTTCGGGCGCTTTCGGTTTCGGCAGATTGAAGGCTTTCTCCTTGAAATAAAGCATCATCTGAGGAGCCGTCCCAATACCGGCGTAACGGCCGAGATAGGTCGGACACTGGGTCATCACTTCTACGAAAGAAAATCCTTCGTTTTCCAAACCGTGTTTGATGTAAGTTTGCGTCGGCAAAAAATGATAGGCGGTCGACCGCGCCACATAAGAGGCGCCCGCAGCAATCGCCATACGGGAAAGATCGAAGGAATTTTCCATATTCCCATAAGGGGAGGTCGTGGCGTAGGAATCGTGGGGAGTCGTCGGCGAATACTGCCCCCCCGTCATTCCGTAGATGTTGTTATTGAAACAAACTACTGTCAGATCGATATTCCGACGGGCCGCGTGGATAAAATGATTCCCTCCGATAGCGGCTAAGTCCCCGTCTCCCGTGATAACGATCACTTTAATCTCCGGACGGGCCAACTTGACGCCCGAAGCGAAGGCGATCGCTCTTCCGTGGAGCGTATGCAACGTGTTAAAATTTAAATACCCTGTCGCTCGCGAAGAACAACCGATTCCGGATACCACGGCCACTTTGTTCGGATCCAATTGAAGTTCATCTATCGCGCCCACAATCGCTTTTAAAGCGATGCCGTTCCCACAACCGGGGCACCAAACATGAGGCAAGCGATCCGTACGCAAGTACTTGAGGTATTTTTCTAAGGACATATTTTTCCTCCGGCTACACTGATATTTATTAAAAATTATACCACGAACGATGAAGAAAACAATCAATCACAATTTTCGGTTTTTTATGATATCATAGCCAAGGGGCTTGATTTTGAATGAAATGGGGGAGTTAGGCATATGACTTACGACTTGATCGTCATCGGCTCCGGACCTGCCGGATACGTGGGAGCGATTCGCGCCAGACAATTGGGGTTGCAAACTGCCATCGTCGAAATGGATAAACCGGGCGGGGTATGCTTGAACGTGGGCTGCATCCCGACGAAAGCCCTTATCCATAAAGCCAAAGAATTCCGGGCGGCCGAGGGGTTGAAAAAGCACGGACTTCAGCTGGATGCCAGTCGGTTTGATTTTTCGGGCGTGACCCAGTATGCGAAAACCGTATCGACCAAACTATCCAAAAGCGTCTCGTTCTTGTTGAAAAAAGCGGGAGTGGACGCGATCACCGGATCCGCAAAATTTCTTTCCCCGACAACCGTCGAAGTCTCACGAGGGGAAGAAAAGGAAGTGCTGACCGGGAAGCATTTTTTGATCGCCACGGGTTCACGCCCAAAAAACCTTCCCGGGCTTTCGATAGACGAAGAGCGTATCCTCTCTTCGACCGGCGCTTTATTCCTCAAACAGCTTCCGAAAAAGATTGCCATCATCGGCGCCGGAGCGATCGGCGTCGAGTTCGCCTATATTTACCGTTCCTTCGGTTCCGAGGTTTACTTGATCGAAGTGATGCCAAGAATCCTCCCTTTGGAAGACAGCGAAGCCGTCGAAACGCTCACTAAACAGTATATCAAACAAGGGATCCAAGTACTCACGTCGACGAAGGTGCTTCAAGCGGAGGCGATCGACGAAGGGATGCGGCTTTCTATACAAAAACAGGATGGCGAGGCAGAAACGCTGATGGTCGACAAGGTGTTGCTGTCCGTCGGAAGAACGATCAATACGGACCATCTGGGATTGGAAAATATACCGTTAACGACAGAAAAAGGCTTTCTAAGCGTCAACTCGCGCTACCAAACTGCCGTGCCGCACATATACGCCGCCGGAGACGTCATCCCGACGCCGTTACTGGCGCATGTGGCCTCAGAAGAGGCGATCAACGCTATCGAATCGATCGTGAACCCGCAAAAGGAACCGGTCGATTTCTCTGGCCTCATCCCCTCTTGCATCTATTCGGATCCGGAATTGGCGAGCTTCGGAGAACAGGAGGCGCTCCTGGTAAAAGCGAGCAGGCCTTTTAAGAAAACCGTTTTTCCTTACCGCGGGATCGGAAAATCCGTCGCGACGGACCAGCCTGAAGGTTTCATCAAATTGCTGAGCGATCCCGAAACAGAGCAGGTCTTGGGCGTCACCATCGTCGGAGCGCAGGCGACCGAATTGATACACGAAACCATGTTGCTGAAACAAACGAAGCAATCGATTCGGACGTTGGCGCATATGATTCACGCGCACCCCACGTTTTCCGAAGGGATCATGGAGGTGGCAAAATTGGCTCTTGGAGAAGCGATTAACCTATGATTCGGTTCCGCTGGTTTTTCTTGCTATTCTTCCTCGTGTCCGTTCTGGCCGGCGCGTGGACGACCGACCTCAAAGCCATAAAAACCCGTTATGATCAAGCCGAGATCGTCACGCTTTTCGAACAAGCGCGACGATATGAATGGCTGGAAGAGTATCAGGAGAAAAACAACGCAATCTACATTCTGACGAGCAAATTCTTATATCGGGCGCGACTTCTTGATGATGAGACCCTCGTTTTCGACCAGGTGCAGAGCCGGTATGACTACGATATGCAGTTTCCTTTTTGGACAATCATCCTCGTGTTCATTATTTCCGCGGCCCTTTTGATCCTAATTTTCTTCCTGCCCGCCGAATTTCGTTTTTGGAAGAAAAAGGGTTGACATCCCCGCCATCGCGTTCGTTAACTGAAAAGCGATTTCCTAATGAGTAGAGGAGAATTCTGTATGAACAAAAGGCTGCTAATCAGTTTGTTTTTCTTCGTTTCGCTTCTTACGATCTCTTTTAGTCAGTATCTACTCAAGCCCGGAGATCAGATCGAAGTGTACAATTATACCTACCCGGAATTGAACCAAACGGCTTTGGTCGGCAAAGATGGGTATATTCAACTCAAGCTGATCGGATCCGTCAAAGCGGAGGGTATGACTCTGGAAGAGCTGGCCGCGTCCGCGAAAAACCAATTGTCCGCCTTCGCTCCGGAATCGCGGGTAACGATCCTATTGACCGGCATTTACCCGCTGAAAGCCTACATTATCGGAGAAGTGAGCGAATCGACCGCGATCGACGTCACTTACGAAGAGTCCCCGACGCTTTTGCAGGCTCTGAGTTTTTGCGGGGGCGTGAAGGCGTCTGCCGATTTAAAGAACATCCTCCTGCGACACGAGGATGGATCCTACGATACTGTCGACATTTCCGAAACCATCGAGTACGGCCGTGGGGCAGAAGGGATTGCGCTTCATCCGGGAGATGTTATCGTAGTCCCCAGAAAATACGACCGCCGCGTCTACGTATTTGGGAGTATGGAACAATCGGGAGTCATCTATTTCGAAGAAAAAGAACCAATGGTTTTGGAGGTTCTCCTTTCCAAGATCAAGTTTGATCTGCGCGCTTCCGAACCGACGATCATGTTAATCCGTGACGGACGTGAAATAACGTTAGCTCTCGACGGCGCTTTTCCCCAGGTGAATAAAACCGAACTCAGAAGCAACGATATTTTACTCATACGAAAATTACAGCCGAAATACCTCTATGTGACCGGCCTTGCGGATACGAACCGTGTCGATTTCGATCGGGAGGAAGAGATGACCTTACAGACGGTTTTTGGTAAGTTGGGAATCGCGCCGGTTTCTCCCATACCCTTACGCATTATCCACACCAGCGGGATAGAAAAGACGGTCATTGTTGATCGACCGGTTCCGGTTTATCGATTCGAAACGGGAGACATCGTCGAATTCCCCCCCCAGAACTACGTTTACGTGAGCGGGAATGTAAGCCGCACGGGAAGGATCGAATTCGCCTACTCGGAACCTTTTACTGTGGAAACCCTCTTAGCCCTTGTTGGAGTCGGTGATAAAGAGATTATCCAACTGACGATCATCCATCCGGATGGTCAACGTTATCTATATCGCTATCCGGAACGAAAGGGGACAAACACCCCGCTCGAAAGAGGCGCCTTCGTCCAGTTTCCTTACAAACGTTATGTTTTTTTTGCCGGGTCCATTTCGGAAGGTAACGAAAGACAACTGTTTTTTCCCAACGAAGAAGAGATGACGTTGAAGCGAGCCCTGGCAAAAGCGGCGGTCGACATTTCCCAGTATAATTACCGCGTCACGGTCATCCGCAACCAAGAACAGTATCCGTTCGACCTGAAGAGCGCTCTTCTCTCTGAGGGGGAGTTCTATCTGGAGACAGGGGACATCCTGTTCTTCGAACGCGATACCAGTCGATACGTCCATCTGGTCGTCTCGGACGGCGAAAGCCGAAAGTTTCATTTCACTCCGGAAGAACCGTTGGATCTGATCACCCTCCTCACGAAATACGAAAAAACCGGGGAGTTGACCGGCGACCAGATCAAGATCATCGATCCGTCCGGAAGGATTTTCCTAAGCTCCGTCAAAGCGGTTCTCAATCAGGAGGAGAATTATGACCTTTCTCCGAAAAGCCTCATCGTTATTAATGCCAACGAACGGCGGGTTTTCGTTTTAGGAAACGTTGAAAAAAGCGGTGAGATCCTCTTCGGTCGCGATGAGCCATTTACGATGACGACACTTGTCGCGAAATGCAACCCCTTCCTTGATGAAAAAACGGAAAGTATTCTGGTCAAGCAAAGCGATAAGGTAACGACTTTGGATTTAAAAGAGGTTTTAGACGTTTCCACGACCCTAACGCTGGAAAAAGACGCGGTGGTGTACTTCAAACCCTACGAACCGAAGGTCGTGACGATCTTCGGGCAGGTGAAAAACCCGGGGTTGTTGACCTTTGACGCACGGGAACCGTTGAATCTGATGACCGTTCTCTCGAAATCCGGGGGATTGCTTACCGATGCCAGTCAACGCGTGAAGGTGATCGGGGCGGATGGTAAAACCCTTGCATTCAATCTTTTGACAGAGCCGAACCCTGAAAGGCTTACGATCGCTCCGGGCAGTTACATCGTGGTTGAGAATAACCAGGGGCAGTATATTGCTATCTTGGGAGACGTGAAGCAACCGGGGCTCCATTTCCTTCAAAAAGAGGAGATTTCGTTGCTGGAACTATTAAGCGCCCGAGGCGGTGTCAGCGATTGGACCTTGAATACCACTTTGGAACTTTCGCGAGCGTCAGGCGAAAAAGAGATCATCAATATCGACCTGGACCCTTCCGCGCTGAGTATGAAGAAAGTACGTTCGGGAGATACGGTTTTCGTCTATCCCAGCAATCGATTGAAGGTTTACGTTTTTGGGGCCGTCGTGAATCCGGGGATCGTGCCCTATCGCTCTAAGATGACCTTGCTGGAATCCCTCTTATACTGTAAAGGACCCGCGTCTTCCGCCTATATGAAAAAGATCATGGTCTTTCCCGGTGGTGTCGACGCGAACCCTATCCTGCTCGACTATTCAGGGTTTCGGAAAGAACAGGGTGTCGCGGACTATTTCCTGGAGCCGGGAGATGTTGTTTACGTGCCGCAAAGCGCCTTAGTGGAGATTAAAGATATCGCGGGGTTTTTAGGCACGATGCTGACGCTCGTCAATTCCGGCTTCACATTGGTGGATAAACTGCAAAACTTACCTTAAGTACTTATGAAATGGAGGAATTCCGTGCCGGCGTTCGAACGCGATGAGACAATCGACAAAGAACCGAATGAGTTAACCATAAACGATTTGTTCCGGATGTTCAAGAGGCGATTTCCGTGGTTTCTGCTCGTCGTGGTGATAACGATTATTGCCACTCTCATCTATGCCTTCGTCTCGCCGCGTGTCTATGAATCAAGCGTGACGATAAAACTGTCGGCGGCCTCGACTTCCAGCATCTCAAGCTTTTTGCAGGATCTTCCGTTCGGAATCGGCGGGTCTACGGGCGGGGGCAGCATTTTAACGGAGATCGAGATGATTACGAGCAAAGGCAACATCGAAAGAGTGATCCGCAATATCGGGTTGTTGGATATCCTAATACCGACGGAGAGAAGAAAACCCGGAGAACCGGAGCAGGCCCTGATTTCCCGGGCTGTAGACTCGTTGTCGGAACAGATCAGCGTGAACCCGGTTAAAAACACCAATATCGTTAAAATTACCGCCGCTTTTCCTGAACCGGAGCTAGCGGCGCGTATCGCCAACGAACTGGCCAAGGTTTACAACGAAAGCCTATACGACATCAACAAGACACAAGCGAAGGAAAAATTGCGGTTCATAGAAGCCCAGTTGCCGATCAGCAAAGCCGCTCTTGACTTATCTATCCAGAAGGTAAGAGAGTATAAGGAAGCGAAACAGGTCTTCTTGATATCAGAAGAGGCGAAAGCTTTGCTGGAGGTTATCGCTGATTTCGACAAGCAATTGAACGCGAAAAAAATGGAGTTGCAGACGACGCAGGCCGGAATCGCCGCGATTCGGGAGAAGCTTTCCGCCACGAACGAAAAACTGATCTCTTCCGAAACGATCTCTATCAATCCGCTTGTCAGCGAGCTGCGCAGCAAATTGACGAATCTGAACATCGAACTGGCGTCTTTGGAGAAACTTTATCCGGCTACCGATCCGCGGGTATTACAAAAAAAGAAGTCGATTGAAGAAACGCAAAAAGAACTGTCGAAGCAGGTCGTGAATATCGTCACCTCGCAACAGAAGATAGACAATCCCATCTATTCGACGCTCATGGGAGAGTTGGTCACGAAAGAAATCGACTATCAGCTCTACGCCGCGACAATCGAAGCGATTGAAAATGGCCGCAAAGAATACGATCAAAGGATGAAACAGCTCCCCGCTCTGGAGCAGGAACTGACCGAAATTCTCAGAGAAGAAAGCATAAACGAGCAGGTGTACGTCGCTCTCTATAAGAGCTATATCGACGCGCAAATAGCCGAAGCCGGGATCGTCGATCAAACGTATATCGTCGATGCCGCGGAACCCCCTTTGTACGCCGCCAAGCCTCAAAAGAAGCTTATCGTGGCGATCGGCGGGGTTTTGGGGGTATTCTTAGGCATTCTGTTCGTTTTCGTTCTCGAATATCTCGAAAAACGTATCATGGATATCGATGAACTCTCGAAGATGACCCGTGAGGCGGTCCCGATCTTCGGGTTCTTCCCGAAAACCAAAGCCGGCCTTCTTCCGATCAATCCACAAAGTCCGGATCGCGCCCTTACCGAAGCGGCCGAAACAGCCTATACAAGGGTCCATCTCAACGAACATGAACAGGTATCTAAAGTAATCGCGATCACGAGTCCCGAGAGGGGTTCCGGAAGCTCCACGCTCGCCTACTATCTCGCCCAGACGATCGCCCGAAGCCGGGAACGCGTTCTCTTGATCGATGGGGCTTTACGATATCTCAATCTATCGAAACGACTTGGGTTGCCGCATCAACCGACGGGTTTTTCACAAGCCATTTCTGAGGGATTTTCCGAGCGGATTCCCGTCGTGACGCTCCAGCCGTATCTGGACTTCCTGCCAGCAGGAAAGCACGACGAACATCCGCTGTCTCTCTTCCGGGGAAAACGGTTTGAGGAATGGATCTCCGCCATGGCGAACGAATATGATCGGATTTTGATCGATACGCCGGCCATGAGCGAGGACGTGGATGCGTCTATGATCATTAAAAGAACGGAAGGCGTCCTGCTCGTGGTCCATCTTGGAAAGACGGAAAAACGCAGCTTCGAAAAAGCCCTGCGCGATATCGCTTACGCGCAAATCCCCTTGCTGGGTCTTCTCGTCAACAAGTGCCAAAGCGATAATCGTTTCTTTCGTTTGAAGAATGAAAGCCGTATCGCAAAAAACGCCTAAAGGGCTCGGATGAAAGCCATCATCGTTGACGGTTACGTGGATGAACCCGCGCTGTTCGGAGTCCCTCCATTTATATCCACTTACGCGCGATATGCCTGGGGCGCCTATCGGCTTTTCGGAGTAGACGCCGAATACTGGACGATCGACCAAATCCGGCAAAAGAATCTATGGGACACGCTCAATCGCACGGACCATTTGGTGATCATAGGAGGCGTTAGCGTTCCCGGAAAGTACGTGGGAGGCGCACCGCTCTCTTTTCATGAGCTCGAAAAGATTGTTGAGAGGTGCCCCGATCCCCTGAAGATACTCTTTGGCGCCTTCACCTTCCGCCACGAAACCGATCGCTCGCAACCTAAAAAGGCATCCGCTCCGTCTCGGCCAGTAAAAAGAGACGCTCTGAAAGCCGTTGAATGCTTGGTTACAGGAAACCTCGAGACCTATCTTTACTATCTTTTATCGGGAAAAAACCCCCCGGAGGATATCGCGAAGGAAACGGAAAAGACGGAACTTTGCGCGCTGGCGGGTGCGGGGGTCGTCGGACGGCATCCGAATTACCCGAATCTGATCTGCGAAATCGAAGTCTCATCCGGTTGCGAACGCCGCTCTCATTGCAGTTTTTGCAGCGAACCGCTTTTTCATAAACGATTTGTGTCGCGGGACCCGGAAGCCTTGCTCGCGGAAGTGGCCGCCCTCGGAGACCAGGGTGTGAAGCATTTCCGTTTGGGGCGTACCGCCAACATTCTCGCCTACGGAGATCAAGGAGACGGTCCCGATCCACGCGTTTTGCGTAAAGTGTATCAAGGATTTCGCGAACGCGTAACAGATCTACGCACCTTGCATACCGACAACGCGAATCCCCAATATATCGCCGAACACCCCGTCGCGTCCGCCAGGATCCTCGAAACCATCGCGGAGTACAACACTCCCGGCGATATCCTATCTTTCGGCGTCGAGTCCTTCGATGAAACCGTCATCCGTTCCAATAATCTCGGCACGCGAGTGGAAAGCATTTTTCAAGCGATTAAACTGGTCAACGAGATCGGAGGCGTCCGAAAAGAAGGGATCCCGGCGCTTCTTCCGGGGATAAATCTCATCGCCGGATTGATCGGCGAAACAAAAAGCACCTTCGTGAGGAACCTTGAAGCGCTGAAAAAAATTACGGAAGAGGGATGGCTGCTGCGCCGTATTAATCTCCGTCAAGTGATGATTTTTCCGGAGACGCCTTTATGGGCTTACCGCCAGTCGCATTACCTTCCTTTTCATCATCGGGAATTCCAACGATTTAAGGAGAAGGTTCGGACTGAGATCGATCGACCGATGCTCCAACGGGTCTTCCCAACCGGAACAACCATTCGGGACGTTATCACGGAATACCTTGAAGGCAACAACACCTTCGGAAGGCCGCTATGGACCTACGGAATCCTTGTCGGTATTCGGGAACCTCTTCCGATCGGAGAGAAATGGGATGTAACTGTAACAGAACATGGCTTTCGGTCTCTCACAGGACGAATAATCCAAGCCGAAGAACCTTAAATATTAGCACTTCCCGGCACTAAAAGGTTCAACCGAGATGTGCGCCTCGTTCAACGCTTCTCTTAGGGCTTTCGCGAAGACTTCTGCTTGAGGGGTGTCCGAGTGGATACAGAAGGTGTCGCATTCGCAAGGGATGAGAACCCCTTCAACGCTTACGACTTCGCGCTTTAGGATCATGCGGATCGCGCGCGAAACGCACGCTTCTTCGGGGACGAAGGCGTCGGACTCTCTTCGAGAAACCAGGCTGCCGTCGGTATGAATCTGGCGATCGATGAAGGCTTCCCTCGCGAAGCGAATCCCCCTATTCGTCGCGGCTCTTTCAATCGCCGATCCCGGAAGACCGACGAGCACTAAAGCGGGATCAAAGGCTTTGACGGCTTCGACGATGGGGAGAGCGACGGTCTCATCGCGAGCCGCCATATTGTATAACGCCCCGTGTGGTTTTACATGCGCTAAGTGAAGGCCTCGGACGCGCAAGAACGCGTCCAGCGCGCCCAATTGGTAGAGCATATCGGTTCGGATTTCGTCTGGGGGAAGGGCCCATTCGCGTCGTCCAAAACCCCTAAGGTCAAAAAAACCCGGGTGAGCGCCGATTTGCAGGCCCCGCTTCGCTGCCATTTCGACGGTCTTCTCCATGACTTTTGGGTCTCCGGCGTGAAACCCACACGCCACATTGACAGAAGAAACATACCGAAAGACGCGGTCGTCGTCTCCTATCGGGTAGATGCCGAAGCTTTCACCCGCATCGCAATTGATATCAATGGTACCGGTAGGACATCGACACACAATCACACCCCCATTTTGGAAAATTATCGTATAATCATATCACAGGAATGCGTAACGACATTCATCTCAGAAACCCTTCTAAGCAAATCCGTATGGGAGGGACAATAGGAAGGTGGTCTATGGGGGAAACAAGCCAATCTTTTGAAATCGAAAGGAAATATCGTTTCTTGTCTTTGGAAAAGGCGCGGCGGTTCATTCGAATACCGGCCTTTCGGTGGCAGAAGACCGGAATCATTCAATGGTATCTGGACGAAAACGATGAACCGGGCGTGTCGGTTCGCGTTCGATTGATGATAGAGTCAACGCCGGAAGGGTTTACGGAGCAATGGGTGATCGGAAGCAAAAAGCCTGTTGACGGGAATCCCGAAAGAAGAGTAGAGGTAGAGACAACCTTTTCACCAGAGAATGTGAGCCGTGATTTGCCGTATATCACCGAAGCTTTTAGAAAACGGATCACGTCGCGTGATTTTGATCCATACCCCGTTGTCGCCAAGATTCGGTATCAGTTGGTTTTTCCCGCGGCTATCGCCCAAGAGGCGAATGTCGTCCTGGATTATTTTCTATACCCCAAGAAGAAGAAAGGGGAACGGGTTTACCTTGAGATCGAATTGAAAGACCGACATCCTTCACCGCATCATAAAGAGCAGTTCGAAAGCCTTTTTCAAAGCCTCGGACTGTCTTCCCTCGCGCGAGATATCACCGACAAGAAAAATATGACGAACCGTAGTTTGGCCGAAAATGCTTTCGAGAAGTCCGACAAAGAATATCGGATCGAGAAAGGGATGATGGAGATACAGCGGGCTCTTCGGCAATCTGAATATTTTTAATTCTGAAGGTCCGAAGGCCGGTCGATATCTTTGATGCAGAAGGAATCGATCGTTTCTATCCAGCGAACCGACTCTGAAAGTGGTTTAAGTATAGATTTAAGCCCCTGATCGCCGGCGATCGTCAAGCCCCGGTCGAAAAAACGGGAAGGAAAATAAAGGGGGAAACCGGGGATCGTTTGCCACCGCGGACGTATGATCATCTCCGGTTCTTGAAGCGCCTTTAATGAAACGGACTGGATCGTTTGGTCGGAAATAAACGGCATATCCCCGAGAAAGAAAAAAAGGCCCTCCGCCTTTCGGCGAAGGGCTTCTTTTATTGCGATTTTAACGGACTCCGACATACCTTCCCGATAGCGCTCGTTAACCAAGACTTCAACGCCTTCGGTCGAAGGAACCGTTCGCATGTTCACCAAATTCGTAATGACCAGAATCGCCCACGGTCCTTCGGCGCATCTGCTCGCCCGCCCTTTCAGGGCTTTTTCAATAACTTGTCGAATAACCGTTCTGCCGCTACCTTGTAAAACGGCGGCGAGCTTGTTTCCGCCAAAGCGTTTTCCCTCGCCCGCCGCTAAAATGGCCGATAAGAAGCGCCTATTCTTTGAATCGATAGTTCACACCATCCAATTGGATCTTGATATTCGACCCTAAACTCAAATAGTTTTTCAATTCGGGCAACCGGCTGATGAGGTCGAAATACGCTTCGCTAAAGGTCTGTACTTCTATTACTTCCTCTTCTTCATAGTCCGTATCCACCCAAAACTTCTCTTTCTCATCGAACAGGAAGAGCTTCCCGTACAGATTTCGGTAGCCTTTGGCGCTTTCGTCCGTTTCATAAGCCTTTTCCAATGCTTCGGTTGTCATCGATTGCACCATCATATTTTGCATCTTCGAAGCCTCGAAAGCGCCCTGCCCGGTCTGGCTCAAGGAAGGAGCGGGGGCGGCAGAAGAACGCGCCTGCATATCCAATTTCAACGTCGCGAAGGCATCCACCGTGGATTCAGTATCCTTATCCTGCATGGCGATCCCTTCCAGAATCAGATAGGAGGTATAGGGAGTGGGTATTCCGTATTTTTTACTGAGGCGGATAATTTCCTCCCGGGCTTCCGTCGTTTCTCCGATCAGTTTAATCTGATTCAGAAGCTCACTAATTCTCCGGGATGCCCAAAGTTTCGAAATATACGGATTATTCTGTTGGCTAAGATTTACCGTATATACGTGTTCGTAGGGGATCGAACCGTATCCTTCCGGAGCGGCGATTTTTCCGGATATTTTTATCTGAATCTCTCCGTTGCCGCTGTAATGGCCGAAAAGCTTCAAAGGAAAGTCTTTGTAAATCGTTAAATTTTTCGAGGGAAGCACATCCGAGATGTACGCGTTTTCTCCGACGATTTCCACTTGAATATCTGTCATTAAGGGATTCGATACGTTCGAGAATAATTGGCTGACCTTTGTTTCGACGTTTTCGTTTTCATCAACGTAAAAGGCCATTCCGCCTGACTCCTGAGCCAATAAATCCAGCATCCCCGTATTAACATCATAGCCGACTCCGAAGATAAACATTTTCGTACCGGTGCCCTTTGCCCAGGCAATCGCATCGGATGCGATCTTTGATATGTTCGTGATGCCGGATGTCGGTTGGCCGTCGGTTAGAAAGATAACGTAGTTATTTTCGTTTTCGTGGTTCGCGAGCGCAGAGATCATGGCGCGATGCAGAGCCCCGTAAATATCGGTTCCCCCGCCGGCTTCGGAACCGTCCAGCCATTTTGAGGCGCCTGCGGCTTCACTTTGATCGTACAATAGCTTCAGAAGGTGTTTGCGATATTCGGAAACCATGTCGTTGAATAACACGAGCCCAAATCGGTCCTCCTGATTGAGCCTCGCCAAAACGAATTGGGCTGCCGCCACCGCTTGCTCGTATTTTTGGCCGTACATGCTACCCGACTTATCCAAGACGACTATCACATTTTTTTGCATGGTTCCGACTTTCGGGTAGTACGGAAGAATATCCAGCATAAAGGTTCCCTTTCCGGATTCTTCTTCATCATTGACAAAATAGGCTTCGTATTGCCGTTCTCCGTAACCAATGAAAAGGACGAAATCCTGAGAGGGGAAAAGGTTTTCTTCCGCATAAATGAAGGAGACCGCTTCTTGGGGATGCGGGGTGTAGGCGATGGTATGTGTCGGTGAGTTGACCGTATAGACTAACCGATTCGAGTGGATGACCCCTTCGATTTTGATCTTTCCGATGTTTCCTTTTAGGAGCGTGTCGATTTTTAGCGGGTAAACCAATTTGTAGTAATCTCCGGTTTTCACGACTTCCTGATGATACTCTACCTGAATCTCCCGTTTTTCATAAGGAGCGAAGGGGAAGATGCGGATCCGGATCATATTCTTGTCGATATACTCCAGCAAAGCCGGATCCTTTTGTTGTCGGACATAGCTTTCATAAAGCGCGCGCGCCTCGTCTTTCTCCATAATCGCGCCTTCATATACAACGCCGCCTACGGTCATCTTGAAATCGGTGACAAAGGTTTGATCCGGTATGGGAAAGAGATAAACGACCTCCACCGTCTCATCCGATTCATTGTAGAAGACTTCCTGGATCGTAAACTTCGCGATGTCCTCGGTGATGTCGATGTGGACGAGATGTTCCAGCATTGAAACCGGGTTTTTCGGGAAGATCACGATCGGTTGCACTTGTATCTGCTCGTAAAAGGGGATGATGACACCATTGGCATAAAGCAAAGCGGAAAGCATAACCAGTATCAACAACCATAGCCGGGATTTTTTCACGATATCGCCTCCATCGGACAGTTGTAAACTATATCGTTACTGACGCGAAAACGTCCGAAATAATTGTGTGAGACGTCGCTTACTCTTTCGGGCCGAAGAAGCTTTCCCCCCAGGCGTATTCTTCGGGGCACAAGCGGTAGTTGGCGTCGAATACATTCTGTTCTCCCGAGACGGATCCCATAAAGGTCAAACGCGTATCAACCGCGCAATCGTAAGTGGCCAGGCGCAGATCCCATTGCTGGTTGCTTTCAAAGACGTTATATTTCATTTGACAGTTTACCTTCCCTGAGAGTACGATACCGTCAACGCTGTTGTTCTTGAAGCTGTTCGCGAGCAGTTCGATGACGGTGTCCCCACCTAAAAAGCACCCTTTGAGGTTTTCGGAAAACAAGTTCTTCTCGACACGACACGGTTTTTTTCCGGTTAAGAAGACACCGGTTGCGAACCCGCGCACCTCGTTGTACTGAATAACCGTATCGCCAATCCCCAGAGAGAGAATCCCGTGACTGGACAAGGAGGCCTTTTGAGACTTCATGAAGGGCCCATATAAGGCATTGTTTCCTAAGAACAGCGTATGATTGAAGGTAACGGCCCGAATGCCGTCATTGTCCGCCTGTATTGTGTTTTCAAGAATCCGGGCATTGGACATCGCTAAAGAGACCGCGATCGTTCCCCCGTGGATCGTCATCCCTTCGATGATAAGCTCCGGACTATTCTCGACCATGATCGTCGGAATCTCGGCGTCGAGCGGTTTTAAAATCACCCGATCGCGGCCTTCACCCTTTAAGTGCAGGGCTTTTTGAAAGCGGACGTTCTCGACGTAGGTTCCGGAACGGATCAAAATGGTATCTCCGGTAGAGGCCTCGAGAACAGCTTGTTTGATCGTAACATAGTCTCCGGCGCCGGGGCCGACAGTCAACAAGGCCGAGAAAACCGGATAGGCCAGAAAGAGCGCGATCAGGCACAGAACAAACCAAAATTTCCTCTGAAACATACCACCACCTCCCGTCTAATCCTTGTTTACCGCAAGCGATTGGGTCAACAGCGTTTGGGTTGGGAATGCGAATTCGATTCCTTTTTGCCGAAAGACCTCCATGACGGCTAAGTTGATCTCCTGCTGTGCATCCATATAGACCATGTAGTCCGATTTGTCAACCCAGTAGACAATATCGAAGTTGAGGCTGTAGGCGCCGATCGATGAAAAATGCGCCCGTGAAAAACGGAGGTTGGGATTCTTTTCTATGATCGTTTTTAGGATCATCGGAATATCCTTTAACTTTTCGGTGGTAGTGTCAAAGGTGACACCCAACTGAAAAGACACCCTCCGCTCGATCATCCTCTTATAGTTTCTAATGGAGGATTCCGTAAGCAAAGAATTGGAGATGACAAGCTGTTCGCCTGTAAGGCTCCGCAATCTGGTTGTACGAAGACCGATTTTCTCGATCGTGCCTGAATACTCGCCAAAGACGATGAAATCGTCCGGTTCAAACGGCTTATCCAGCAGGATCGAGAAGTAGCTGAAAAGGTCACCCAGGATCTTTTGCGCCGCGAGCGCGACGGCGATCCCGGTAATGCCCAACCCCGTGATGATACCGTTAATATCGTAGCCGAGGCTTTTCATCACCCCGACGATTCCGAGCACCCAAATTACGATCTTCGCAATAGCGGAAAGGCTTTTTAAGCCTTGTATCTGCGCGGCATTCTCAGAGTGTTTACGGTTGTAATTGTCTACGGCGAAAGCGATCGTCTCGGTAAAAAAACGGATAACGGCGACGGTCACCAGAATCGACCCGATCGCGTTCACAATATCCCGCCACGATTGCGGCATATCGATGGGGATAATCGCGATGATGAAGATCAAATAATAAAAGACCGGAAAGATCGTTTTCCCGAGGATTGAGCTCATATACGAAAAGATCGGTCTGCCCGTTTTCTCTCCGACAAGGCGCAGCTTTTTCGCTACCCATCGTTTGCCGACGCTTAGAATGATCAATCCGGCGATGACGATCGCGACGGCGATCAGGTATTCATAGACGGGGTTGCCTAAGAACTGAACGGTGAAAATCTTTTCCATATTCGATTACACTCCTTCTTCCCAAAGGGTATCGACATAATCGGTATGTATTCTCCTTTGACCTGATTCCTGAAAACGCAGGACAGTCTGACACGGTAGCCTACCGGTCGGATAAATTGTTCCAAAGACTTTTTGCAACCCGTTTCGGTCACATAGTCTGAATGGAACCTGGTTCATCAGCTGGTCCTTCGTATCCTCCTCGACGAAGAAGACAAGCGAAAGATCCGGATACCGGTTTATGACTTCTTCCTTAAAGGCGTCGAGCGGAGATTTTTCTCCAAACACAGGTGTGACCTCTGTAAAGGTTTTCGATTTTTCCGGATCGGCCAGGTATTCGCGTATGAGGCTCACTGCGCTGTAAAAGTTCGCCTGATCCAATTCGATCAGATGATCGATTGAAACGTCGCCGGAAAGCTCGATCGTTTTCTTCAGCCATTCGAGCTGGACGGAATAGTAAGCTCTCAAAAAAGGCGCGAAACCATCCCAATAGGCCTTCTCTCGGCCCATCTTCCCGAAAAGCTCCCGCGCCCACGCCAGATCGGCACGAAACCCGTGGAAATCGCCGACGTACGCGACGATGTTGGCCCGTAGGCTTCCGATTCCGGGAACCTTAGTGAGCAGGCTGTAGAGAGGCGAAATCCCATAGGTCAAAGAGCGGCGGATTCGTTCCAAATATACGGAGGGGCATAGATCCCAAAACCCATATCGCGCCCCTTGTTCGTAGAAGCTGCAGATCAACTCGACATCATAAGGCAAGGACCCGACCCAAGCCGGCGGTTTCTGCCTCCTGCCCTCTTGGTTGGTTTCATCTTGTTCGATACCCAACCGGTTCCATAAAAACCCCAATCCGAATTGTAGAAGGCCCGCATAGGACGAAAAGAAGACCGATTGTCGATTCCACTGCCCCCCCATTGCAGGAAAAAAGGGCGGGTAATAATCGGGTACGGCGCCGCCACCCGGTACCAAGAGCGCGATTGACTCCCAGAGCGTCCAGAAAGAGGTGGCTCCTTCCGTGTAGTCACAACCCGCGACGTTTTTTAAAAAGAGGGAGACTGCTTCGGGATTCAATAGGTAAGAAGCGGTCAAGTACCCTAATCGGGATAGACGATTGTCCCCTTCGACCATCCCGATCTCCCGAAGGCGCGTGACAGCTTTTTGTATAATCCGTTCTTTGAAGCGGCCTTTAAAATGGGTGAAGTTGAAATGCGCTTCATTAACAGAAAGCACACCAAGAGAAAATAATTCGACCATTCCGAGCAGTTTTGTTTCATTGTCCGGATGGAATGCGGAGTAATGTCGGGTGTACAACTCGTCCAACGCGGTGAAGGCTTTGTCCAAAGTCGTCACGAAGGTGTCGGACAATCCCCTTTTTAGAAGGGATTTTAGAATGGCGGCGGTTTTGTCTCCGGTTGTTCCCGTGGCGTAAAAAACCCTTCCGACGCCTCTTTTGGTATAGCCTTTTCGACCCGCTCTCCCTTCGAATTGGAGCAAGTCGATCAATACCGGCCAGATTTTGTCTTCCTGATACATCGAGTATTTGACGAAGATCACGATATCATCGGCGGGGGAATTGAATCCGTAGGCCAACGTTTGTGTCGAGATCAAGATCGATATTCCGTCGTCTGCGGCTTTAAAAGCAGTTTCAATCTCTTTTTTTTCTTCCACCGGGATGTCCGCGTTGTGAAACGCGACAGCGGGTTCGCTTTCCAGTCTCGGCTTAATGTAGGGGACGGTTTCGTTCATCGCCCGATATCCCTGTCTTTCGAAGGCGTTGAGCAGATCCCACCCGGTTTTTTTAGAGGGGACGATGATCATTGTCTTCACTCGTTGTTCGATGTTTTCGGCCAAAAAAGCCTGTTTCATCTGTTGAATTGACGTCTTCGCGCTTTTTCGCGTCGGCAGGGCCAAATTAACGAAAACGCGTTCTAAGGGAATCGGCCGCCAGGAACTCTCGATCAATAGGTCAGCTTCCACCCATCCGGCCAGCGAAAGGGTGTCCGGTATCGTCGCGGACAGGAGCAGAAGTTCGCGTTGATCCCCTAACAATTGAACGAGGGTTTCTTCATAAACGATGCCACGGGTATCTTGCATCAACATGTGGGCCTCGTCGATGATGACGAATTCCGTCGCCTGTACCCATGGGCTATTGGAATGGCGGGCCGCTAAAAAGGCTTCCGGTGTGGCGATCACCATATCGAAGTCTTCCTTGACATCCATTTTGCTTTCCCCTGTCCTCAGATAAACTTTGAGCGGTTTCGTCCGGATATCTTGAAAGATCTGCCGGGCTAAGGCGCGCGTGGGCGCGACGTATAAGGTTTTTTTAACGCGTTTTCCTTTTTGGAAGGCGGCTAAAAAGGCGATCACAGTCTTCCCGCTTCCGGTCGGAGTGGAGATAATCGAATTTTTTCCGCGATAATGCGAAAAGAAGGCGGTTTGAACGGGGTTCAACCAAAAAGGCGCGAGATCTCCCAACAGAGCGCGCCCGTCTACCGACTCAACGTAACGTTTTTCGTTATTGACAAAGATCTCGTAGGGAGATTGATCGTTCTTTTCGGGGACATAGATGCTGATCATCTTTGACTCCTTGGCTTACAATCTTGACGATCCCTATTATACCTCATAAATCGATGATAGAAACCTTGAGCCTGTCAAGGCAAGGGGACTCTCGAAGCGATGGAGGTATCAACCCTCACCGGAATACCGATAAAACGCTTTTGATGTCCTCTCGCAGAGGGTAACTTGGTTAACTGTAATTGTATTTTAGAATTTAGAGGACCACTTGCAATTTATCCGTAAATATGTTAAAATTCTCCCGAATCCGATATAAAATAGAGATGTTTAAAAATAGAAAGGAGTAGATCCGCGTGAAAAAGAAAATATTAGTAGTGGACGACGAACCCTCGATTGTAGAGCTGTTAACCTATAATCTGAAGAAAGAAGGATATGAGGTTCTCAAAGCGTATAATGCAGAAGAGGCGCTTAACCTTGCTGATACGGACGACGAAATCGATCTCTTCGTGATTGACGTGATGCTGCCCGACGTGGACGGATTTGACGTCACTCGAAAGATACGGGCGCACGAAAAACACCAAAACAAGCCCATCATCTTTCTGACGGCCAAAACCGACGAATTCGACAAGATCTTGGGTTTGGAGTTGGGCGGGGACGATTATGTAACGAAGCCGTTCAGCGTCCGAGAAGTGATGGCCAGGATCAAAGCGATTTTCAGAAGAATCCAGCGTTCCATGGAACAAACGGTGGAACGACCCAAGAAAATCGTCGTGAAAGATCTTGAAATCGATCTGGAACGGTACGAAATCAAAGTACGCGGTGAAGTGAAGAATTTAACGCCTTTGGAGTTTGAGCTGCTCCGATATTTGGCGGAAAACGAAGGTAAAGTGTACTCGCGGGATGTCCTGCTCGATACGCTCTGGGGTTACGATTATTATGGGGATACGCGCACGGTAGACGTCCATGTCCGGCGCTTGAGAACCAAAGTGGAAGAAGATGCTTCGAACCCGAAATATATCATTACCGTTCGCGGTAAAGGATACAAGTTTAAAAATCCGGGGAAAGAGCTGTAATCATTCTATAAACAAAAAAACCGGGGAATCCCGGTTTTTTTTCGCCCTTATACGGTCTGTTGCGTTTAGAAATTGAGATCGACTTTCGGAACTTCTTTTTCGGATTCGGGAATCTTAAAGAAATCGAACATTTTGAAATTGAACAATTTTGCGATGAGGTTCGCAGGGAATTGTTCGATCGCTGTGTTATATTTCATGGTAATGTCGTTATAGAACTGTCTGGAGTAGGAAATCTTGTTCTCCGTATTGGATAACTCTTCTTGCATGGACATTACGTTTTGATTGGCTTTCAATTCGGGATAGTTTTCGACGACGGCCAATAATCTGCCCAATACACCGGAGACTTCTCCTTCGGCGTCCATCCTTTCCTTCTGGTTCGTCGCGCCCAACGCGCGCGCGCGCGCATTCATGACTTTTTCCAGTGTGTCGCTCTCGAACTTCATATACCCCTTGACCGCGTTCACAAGATTGGGAATCAAGTCGGAGCGGCGTTTCAGCTGCACATCGATTTGGCTCCAAGAATTTTCGACTTTCTTACGTTCGGCGACCAGTTTGTTATAGGTAGCAATAACCCAGAACACGATCACGGCAGCAACAACTAATACAATCACCCAAACCATGTTTTCATCCTCCTTTGCACATTTCTACCGATTATATCACAAGGAAACGCGATTACGGTTGTTTCCCCAGGCTCCGCTCATTGGCTGAAGACGGGATCCACGTACGTGTAAATGTCCGGTATCTTTTCGTTCAGGAGCCCTTTCACGACGGACGGAAAGACCTTTTCGGAATCGAAATGAGAGAAGAGAATCGCCTTGATCCCTTTTTCCTTCAGCCCAAGCAGATCGTGATAGTTCAGATCTCCGGTGATGTAGAGATCGAGTCCGGCCGGAAGCGCCGGGATTAGAGACCTTCCGGAACCGCTGCAGATTCCGATCATTGAAATGCTCTCATCAAGGTTCCCAACGATTTGGAGAGGGGTGTGACCCGTCACGTCCCTGAAAAATGCGACAAAGGAACGGAAGGATTGTTTTTCGATCGTACCGTACCTTCCTAAACCAAATCCGCGGCTTTGCGAAGGGAGTTCGACCTCTTCCCAAATATCGTAAGCCACCTCCTCGTATGGGTGCGCCCGAATGGCCGCTTCGATCAGAGTCTTTAAGTGGCGTTCTTCAACGAGGGTTTCGATTTTCACTTCCTCCACTTTCTCCAACCTGTTGAGATGACCGATAAATGGGCGGGTTCCCTCTAACGGGCGAAAAGTTCCGATTCCGTCGCAGGAAAAGGTACAATCGGAATAGTTGCCGATGGCTCCGGCTCCGTTCGAGAACATTGCATTCCGAACGATCTCGACGTGCGTCCTTGGCACGAAAATTTGTACCTTGAACAATTTTTCCTCGAAGGTTTTCAAAATCGGTTTGGCTGCGATCAGCCCCAGTTTTTCTGCCCAGTAATCGTTGATTCCGCCGTTAACGATGTCGGCCGGGGTATGAGAGGCATACAGCGTGATTCTATTCGATACGGCTTCTATGATAATCCGTCCCAACGCCGTATCGGAGTCGATCGCGTGACACGGGAGATAGAGAAGCGGATGATGCGATAGGATAAATTGGCATCCGTCCTCTTTCGCCTTTTTTATCGCCGTTTCGGTTATGTCCAACGTCACAAAGACACGTTCGACCAGCCCGTCGAAAGGGCCTACCTGTAAACCGCACCGATCCGATTCTATCTTCAGTTTCGGGGGAAAAACCTCTTCGATTGCACGTATGACTTCGCTCGCGATCATCTGCGTAACGTTCACTTCCCTCTTCTTGTTTGTTAGTGGGTAAAATGGAACCCGCTTGCGGGTTTTTCTTCCGCCAGCGCGGTTTTCAGACGATCCAACGCTTCGACAAGAGTACGACGCGGACATCCGATGTTAAACCGCATGTGTTGCTCCCCGCCGGGACCGAACACGACACCGGAATCGAGACCCAAAGACGCCTTTTCGATAAACCAATTGCGCAGGCACAGATCATCTTTACCCAAAGCTTCGCAATCGAACCACAATAAAAACGTGCCGTCCGGTTTTTGGCTTTTGATTTGAGGGATGCTTTCCTCAAGCGCTTTTAAGGTAAAATCGATATTCTCTTCCAAATAGGGCAACAAGCGACTTAACCATTCCTCGCCTTCATTATAAGCGACCTCGAGTCCCAAGATGCCGAATACGTTCCCCATCCCGAGCCCGTTGGCGTTTAAGCGATGTTCAAATTCGACGAACAGCCGTTTATTCGGAATAATCACGGCAGAACTGGCCAGACCGGCGATGTTGAAGGTTTTACTCGGGGCGATGAAGGTAATCGTCCGTTCCCCGATCGGGAGGGGGGAGCCTTGCGCGTCGGTAGTGAGGGAGGCGATGGGGATATGGCGATGCGGCGCATAAACGATATCCTGATGAATTTCATCAGAAAGAACGATCACATCCTTCCGGATGCAAATCTTCGCGAGTTTTTCAAGCTCATCGGCCGTCCAAACGCGACCGACAGGGTTGTGCGGGCTACAGAGGATCAGGATCTTCGTCCGGTCGTCTATCTTCTTCTCCAAATCTTCGAAATCTATCGTAAAACGCCCCGATTCTTTTTTCAAAGGGTTGAAAACCAACTGCCGCCCATTCCCGATGACGGCATCGTAAAAAGGGTGATAGACCGGGGGTTGAATAATCACTTTGTCCCCCGGTTGAGAAAACGCCTGTATGGCGGTGTTGATTCCGCTGACGATACCGGGACAACAGCTTATCCACTCTCTTTTAACGGGCCAGCCATGCCGCCTTTTTTCCCATCCGATAATTGCGTCATAAAAAGAGGCCGTTTTCCCCGTGTATCCGAAAATGCCGTGATCCACGCGCTTTTTGAAAGCCTCTATAATCGGCTGCGGACAGCGCACGTCCATATCCGCGATCCAGAGGGGCAGAACATCCCGTTTTCCAAAGACCTCCTGCCGTAAATCCCATTTTACACTGCTCGTGCCTTCTCTGCTGATAAAGGTGTCGAACGACTCTTCGATCATGTCTATTCCTCCGAATATTTATGATAGCGTAAGGGTTCTCGTATCGGGGCGAACGGGTCAAAAAGTTTTTCGCCGCCTTTATTGATAGGAATAAAAGTTTTGATTATTCGGTTTCTTCGATATTTTCAGAGGACTCGCTCGGATTCTGGGAGGCGTCTTTTTCGAGGATTCTGTCCACCACGTTTTCCAGTTTTTCTTTGACGATAGGTTTGATATAATACCCGTCGCATTTGTGCCGATAGGATTTTGAGATGTTTTTTAAATCCCCTAAGGCAGTGATCATCAGGATTTTACTTTTAACAAGATTCTCTCTGCGTTCGATTTTTCGTATGCGACTCAAGACCTCCTGCCCATCTAGAGAGGGGACCATAATATCCAGGCAAATCAAGTGGAAGGGGTTTTTTTGCTGGGCGCTTTCCTCATAGAGCTGAACCGCTTTCATGCCATCTTCACAAACGGTCACTTCGCCATATTTCATCAATATTTTTTCAAGCAACTTTCCTGTCACAAGGTCGTCCTCTAAAATTAGAACTTTCATTTGAAACCCCCTTTGGAAATATCCCGAAAATTATACCACAAACCCCCGGTTTCAATGCAGATAATTATCTTAAAGAGTTGCTTTTATGTAAACAAAAGATTGAGCAACGTTGATGTATAATAGACCAAAACCTAAGGAGGAATGATGGCGCTCTGTCATTTGCATTTTAAGTCCGAAATTTTGAAACAAGATACCGCCCTCTTCGTCGCTTTACCGTCGACGAAAGAGCATACGCCGGTCTTATTTCTCTTCCACGGATTGTCCGGCGATCATACCAGTTGGATACGGAGGTCCTCGGCCGAACGCTATGCCGAAGCAACGGGTATCGCGATTGTCATGCCCGAAGCGCACCGCAGCTTTTATACCAATATGCCGATTGGATACCGGTACTTCGATTACGTCTCTTTGGAGGTGCCCGAGTTGACCAGCCACGTCTTTCCCTACTTGGCGACAGATCCGAAAAAACGGGGAGTCGCGGGTTTATCCATGGGCGGATACGGCGCTTTCAAAGTTGCGCTTTCCTATCCCGAGGACTACGCGATCGCAGGGAGTTTTTCGGGGGCTTTGGACGTGCGCAGTCTTTCAAGGGGAGAAGAGGGTTGGGAGGCCGAATACCGAGGAATCTTCGGAGATCCCTTAACGTTTTTGCCAGAGAACGATCTGTTCCATCTGCTGGGAAGCGCTTATGAAAAGGGTTCGCGATTGCCTTTTCTATACCAGACATGCGGAACCGAAGACTTCCTGTTGGAGAACAACCGCGCTTTCCGCCGAAAGCTTGAGGCGAACCCGAAGATCGAAACGCTTTACCTGGAAAGCAGAGGGGATCACGAGTGGGATTATTGGGATCGTCAGTTGAACGCCTTCATGAAGGCATTTCAGCGTTTAATTTCCAAAGAATAAATGTTCCGCCAGGATCTTCGTACCGATTCCGATCAGGATAAACCCGCTGTACAGAGCCGTTTTTAGTCCGATTTTTGCGCCAATCTTCGCGCCTCCGATCACCCCGACATAAGAAAGAACGAAGGTCGAGAAGAAAGCGATCGAAGCCGGCAGCCATATCGGTTTCGCGATCATCGAAAGCGCTAAGCCCGCGGCTAAGGCGTCGATGCTCGTGGCGAACGCGTACAGAAGCAGAAGAGGTGTTTTCGAGAGGTCTTTCTTGACGGGGCAGGTCGGACTTTTCCGATATTCCAGAATCATACTGAGTCCGATATACAGGAGCAAACCAAAGGCGATCCAGTGGTCGAATCCGCGAATCGAATCATAGAACGTCGAACCGGCGTACCAACCAATCACGGGCATCGCAAATTGGAACGCCCCGAAGCAGAACGCGACCCTGAAAGGCTGCTTTAGATTTGCCGTTGAGAGCGTCGCTCCGTAGCATATCGCCACGGCAAATGCGTCAAAGGCTAAGGTGATGGGGATGACGATCGTATCGATCATGTCGGCTTTTCCAAGCGTTCGAAGGTAAGCTTCCCGTCAACGATAACGATAAACGTAAAGACTTCGTCATCGTCATAGGAGATCGAGAGGTTGCATTTGGTTTCGAGCTGGTCACGCAAGCGCTGCCGATCTCCTTGCTGGTCAGGGTGACCATCCCCTTCAAGATTGGAAGCGGGATTTGAGGAATGGAAAAACGATACGGAAGCGCCTTGCCGTTGCCACCGTTCGAGAAAGGAAAGGAAAAGCTTTGCCGTCGATTCGTCCTCAAAACTTTCCACGAGCTGCAATTGATCGATCGATTGGGCGGGTTCCTTTCGCGTATACACGCTCCAAATGCCTTCTTGCAGATGGGCGATTTCGAAAGTATCGACTTCTTCGAAAAGAATGCGGTCGTTCACGCGATTAATGTAACGCATCCCGCCCCACCGTCCTCTCTCAAGTCTACGTTTACCGGTTGATCAATGATTTACAGAGTTCCAACCCTTCCACCGCGTCTTTCGCGTAACCTGAGCATCCGAAACGATGGGCCAGCTCTTTGTTTAGAGAAGCGCCTCCGGCGATGACAGGTTTATCGATACCGCTTTCATGTAGAGCGCGAATGACGGTTTCTATTTCGCCGATGGTGGTTGTCATCATCGCCGACAACCCGACAATATCCGGGTTTACTTCCTTCGCTTTTGCCACAATCTGAACAGCGGAAACATCCTTCCCCAAGTCGATAATCTCAAAACCGCCACTTTTTAAGACCGTCCCGACGATGTTTTTCCCGATATCGTGGACATCTCCTTCAACAGTGGCCAAGAGGACTTTCCCTTTATATATCCGTAAGGGATCAAGTCTTTGGTTTACGAAGTCGAAGATTTCGCGCACGGTGTCCGAGGCGAGGAGCAACTGGGGCAAATAGATTTCGTTCCTGGCATAGAGTTGGCCCAATCCCTCCATGCTTTTTCCCAAATACTGCTGGCTAACGGTCAGGGGAGGGTGCTCTCGCAACAATTCGTCCACCAAAGTTTTCAGAGCCTCACGATTTCCGGATAACATCGCTGCCAAGATCGGATCGGCGATCTCTGGCCCTTGATTGCCATGTTCCTCCACCCCCGCAAGGGACAGGGCACCCGGCAGTATTTTCTTGATCACTTCGTCACCAGGATTCAGAATCGCGGCTGTGAGCCCCTTTTCAATGGCTTGAGCCAAAAAGGCGCCGTTCATGCCCGAACGGTTAGGTAAACCGTAACTGAGGTTTGAGAGGCCGATCGAGGTTGCGACTCCCTTTTGGCTCAGCGCTGCGATGATGTTTAAGCTCACTGTCGGATCCTTTCCGGAAGCCATTGACAGAACCAGCGGATCCACCAAGATACGCTCTTTCGAAATACCGTTTTCTTCCAGTATCCGGATTCCTTCCAGAGCAATACCGACGCGCTCCTCTACGGTTTCCGGAATCTCTTTTCCCATTGCCAGCAAAATCACCATTCCACCGTATTTTTTTAAGAGGGTAATTTTGCTCTCAAGGCTTTTGGAAGTTACCTTTGCCGAATTGATCAATGGTCTGCCGGGGTACTCCCTTAAAGCGGTTTCAAGGAATTTTCCCGTTTGGATATCGAAAGAGACGGGGATGGAAGAACGTTTATCGAGTTCACATACGACCTGCGAAAAAACGGTGTCGTCCAGTGTTTTCTCGATCCCCAAGTTCAAGTCGAGCGCGCCGGCTCCTTCTTCCGCCTGGCTCTGGGCTTCCGACAGAAGATGGCTCCAATTTTTTTGCGTTATTTGTTCCTGAAAGCTTTTTTTTGAAGCGGGATTGATGCGCTCTCCGATCGACAGGAACGGTCGGATGGGCGTCAGGACCGTTCTGGAGCTCAAATAAGGGGTCCGTTCTTTATCGGCAGTGAGACGGCCTCGGGAATGATCCAGCGCGTGACGCATCAGCCGGATATGCTCGGGCCCCGTGCCGCAGCATCCCCCGATAATCGATGCGCCCAGCTCGATGAAATCTTCGGCAAAAAAAGCGAAAGATTCCGGGCTTAAATCGTAAGAGAGATGATATCCGTCATATACGGGGTTTCCGGCATTCGGTTGGATACAGAGCGGTTTTTGGCAAACACGGGCCAGGCGCTCGAAAACCGGGACACTCTGAACCGGCGTTAAAGTGCAGTTCATCCCAATCACATCGACATCGAGATCTTGTATCGAAACCGCATAGTTCTCCACGGAAGTGCCGGTGATGCTTCGACCGTCGGCTTCAAAGGTCATGTTGACGATCAAAGGTAAATCGGCGGTGACCTCTCTAACCGCCATAATGGCGGCTTTGAGTTCTTTAATATCCGAAAACGTCTCAAGGAGAAATCCGTCTACGCCTTCTTCGCACAGAAGTACGCTTTGACGCCGGTAGGATTCTACGGCCTCATCAAAGGCAAAGGAACCTATAGGGAAGACAAACTCTCCGGTTGAAGACAGATTTCCAAAGACGAGTGTCGAATTCCCCGCCGCCTTTTTCGCGATTCGAGCTCCAAAGCGGTTGAATCGTTCGAAATCGTTTTCAAATCCGAGCGTCTTCAGCTTTCTGGGATTTGCGCTGAAGGTATTCGTAGAAAGTAAATCCACGCCGCAGGCGACGTACTCCCGCTGCAATTCGGCCACTATTTCTGGACGCAGGACATTATAAATCTCCCCGGGACTATCGCGATAGCCCCGTATCAAAAACTGGACACCGTAGGAACCGTCCAGCAGGAGACACCGATTTTCCAACAACTGCAGAAAGGTTTTTCGATTCATGACTCCTCCCCTCTAAGAAACCGCTTCGCTCAATCGGCAGATTTCGATTATTTGTCTGCTTTTGTTCATTGTGTACAAATGGATATGCTTTATCCCTCGTTCTCTCAAGTCTTTTATCTGCTTAGCGGCATGATCGATCCCTACTTTCTCAAGATCGAGCGGGTCTTTTCCAAAACGATCGATTTTTTCTTGCAACGAAGCAGGGATCGAGGTGGAAGAAAGGTTAAGGATTCGTTTCAAATTTGTATTCCTGAGGATCGGCATGATCCCCGGAATGATCGGTTGGGAAATGTTTGCGGATTGGGCTTTATCCAAAAATCGGAAAAAGCGGTCGTTGTCATAAAAGAGTTGGGTAATAAAAAAATCTGCCCCAACATCGGCCTTTTTTTTCAAATACTGGATCGAAAGATCCACGTCCATCGTATCAGCATACCCTTCGGGATAAGCAGCCGCGCCAATGCAAAAACGGCCGTCCCGCTTGACATATTCTATCAGATCGAAGGCATAACGAAACCGGTCTAACTGCGTATCAGGAAAAATCAGATCCGCCGGAATATCCCCGCGCAACGCCAGCAGATTGCGTACTCCCAAATAGAAGAGCTGGTCCAATAAATCGGTGATGTCGGATCGCAGATACCCGACGGCAGTGATATGGGATAAGGCGCAATACGCCCCCTGAATCAGATGACCCGCAATCGACAAGGCGCGTTCCCGATTGTATCCCCCTGAGCCGTAAGTGACGCTGACAAAGGACGGATCGAGAGCATTTAGCCGATCAATTGTACGAAAAATGATCTCCAGAGTTTTCTCCGAGTTAGGTTTCGGAGGGAAAACCTCTATGGAATATGATGGAAATGGGTTTTGCAAGGTATCGACGATACGTTCGCTCATAGATCCTCCCCCTTCGTTATCAAGAAAACCAACCGATCATCGCGATCGTCGTTTTCCTTGGTATCAGGATACCCGTAGACGGTATCACGCGCACCCGATCCCCCAAAGCAAAACCGGCTTGCGATGATAAGAAAGCCAAAGCCTCGCGGTTTTTTCGGATATCCACGTCGCCATAGCCGGGTGAAAACCGGCGCGTTCCGCTCCGGCCTTCTCTTACGCTCGTATCAAAACGATCGTTGATCGCTTCAAGCGCTTCCGAAGCCCAGGCATCCAACAAGACCGGCTCCAAGGTTTTTCCGTCGGCGAAGTCGCGCTGTATCTCTTCATCCATTCGCAGGCCTAAAGTCGAAACGAAAACGGTAACCCGGCTCGTTTCAAAAAAAGACGCCGGAAGGAACCCGAGCGAGATCAGTTCACGCGTATCGCTTGTTTCATAGAACAGAAACGGGTCGATAACACCGAGCGCTCGGAGGTGTGTGTTTCCGACATATTCCCTTATCTGAGCGGACAGCGAGAAAGCGCTCCCTTTATAACCAGCCCTAAACAGGAACCGTCGCCTGTCCGGCACGACGCTTTCTTTACGGATTTCGAAAATCGGCATGGATCACCTAATTCCCTTATCTTGATTCCGCGAAGACGGATAGGCGTAGTATAGCATAAAACCCGGAAGTCGCCCATTACGCGCTTCAGAACGTGTTATCACTCATGACGGTCGCGTGAAATCAATATAAAAAGAATTCATATGCGATGAAACGTCCGTCTTACGATCCTATTTCGCGTAAAAAGTTGTATAATTTACCGATTAAAACCAAAACCAAAGGGGGTAATACCAAATGTTCAAAGAGTTTATGACCTTCATCAAACGCGGAAATGTGATCGATCTCGCTATCGGTATCATTATCGGCGGCGCTTTCGGAAAAATCGTCAGTTCTTTTGTCAACGATATCATTATGCCTCCGATCGGCCTTTTGATAGGCAACGTCGATTTTTCGAATCTTTTTGTCAGCTTGAACGGCACATTTTATAAGTCGTTAGCTGACGCGAAAGCGGCTGGCGCCCCGACGATGAATATCGGGTTGTTCATCAACGCGGTCATCGACTTTCTGATTATCGCCTTCGTCATCTTCCTCATCGTCAAACAACTCAACAAAATGCAGAAAGCGACCGAAAAACCCGCCGTTCCGGCTGCTCCCACCACGAAAGAGTGTCCCTACTGTTTTTCTCAAATTCCGATCAAAGCCACCCGCTGCCCCAACTGTACTTCTGATCTTCAAAAACAAAAGGTTTAGGGAAAGAAACCGCCTAACGGAAAGGATGATGGCGGTTTTCGTTTAATACCGCAAGAGGGACGATACGGTTTACGCGAATGGTATAACCGGATTCATCGCGTAAACCGTACCTTTTTTACATTTAAGCGCGATCCGGCCTTGGCCGATCCTGTGAAGCCAATTGCGATGGCGATCATTCAGGGATAATCATGTTATAATCCGTCTTAGAGCCACCGAAGGAGGGATATTGTGGAAATACGCATAATTGTAAACGGCGCAGAAAAAAGATGGAATGTGGAACCGGGCGAGCTACTCATCGATGTCCTCCGAGATAACGGTTATAAAAGTGTGAAAAAAGGATGTGGCAGCGCGGACTGTGGAACCTGCACCGTTTTGCTTGACGGGCGCGCCGTATTGTCCTGCTCTGTTTTTGCCGCATCAGTCGACGGAAAGTCGATCGAGACGTTGGAGGGTTTAGGTTCCGAACAACAACTGCACCCGATCCAACAGGCGTTTCTGGATGCCTCCGCTTTTCAGTGCGGCTTTTGCGCTCCGGGCTTGATTATGGCCACCAAAGAGCTGCTGGAAAAGGAAACGGTGTTGACGGAAGATCAGATTAAGCGCGAACTATCAGGCAATCTCTGTCGCTGTACCGGATATGAAAATCAGGTAAAAGCTATCGGCGGATTGATGGAAAAAAAACGCGAAGGGAAGTGAGCCGATGACTAACGATCCAACGCGATTTCGCATTGTCGGACAAAACAAGGAAAAAGTCGATGCGCGCGGTCTTCTGAGAGGGAAACCTGTTTTTACGGAGGACTACTTCCCGAAGGACGCCTTAGTTGTAAAAATCGTTCATTCTCCATATGCGCACGCGCGCATCGCGCGCATAGACAAATCAGCCGCCCTGGGGATTCCAGGAGTAGTGGACATCTTGACCCACGAAGACGTTCCCCGGATCCCCTATACGCGCGCGGGACAAGGATACCCTGAACCTTCCCCCTACGACACCGTATTGCTCGATAACAAGATGCGTTTCGTGGGAGATACCGCTGCTTTGGTGATCGCCGAAAACGAACGGGCGGCTCGGATGGCCGTAAAATCACTAAAGATCGATTATGAGGTATTGGAACCGGTCCTGGATTTTGAAAAAAGTATGTCCTCTACCGCTCCGCTCGTCCATGATGAGAAAGATTCCAAAGGGATCTACGAACCCTCCAGAAACATCGCCGCACACTACGAGATGGCCATCGGCGATGTGCAGGAACTGCTGGCTCGGTCCCCCGTCCAGATCGAAACAAGCTATTACTATCCGAAATCTCAGCAAGTTGCCTTGGAAAATCATTGCACTTACGCGTACATGGATCCCATGGAGCGATTGACCATCATCTCATCGACACAGGTCCCGTTCCATGCCCGAAGAATCCTATCAAAGATCCTACAGACTCCTCCCGGGAAGATACGAGTTATTAAACCAAGAATCGGTAGCGGTTTCGGCTCAAAACAAGGCATCATAACGGAAGGTTACGCTGCATTGGCTTGCCTGAAGACCGGTAAGCCCGTCCGTTTATCTTTCAACCGCGAGGAAACCTTTATCAACACCTATACGCGGCACGATATGCGTGTGACGGTTCGGATCGGAGCGGAGTTGGACGGCCGCGTGAATGTCATCGACATGTACGCGCTTTCGAATACCGGCGCTTATGGCGATCATGCGCTCACCGTCGCGATGGTTTGCGGATCGAAGACACTGCCGTTATACAACAAAGTTCAAGGGGTTCGGTTCGTTACCGATATTGTTTACACTAATTTGCCCAATGCCGGCGCTTATCGCGGTTATGGGGCTCCCCAGGGATTGTTGGCCTTGGATGGCGCGCTCGATGAACTGGCTGCCCGATTGAATCGAGATCCCCTCGAAATCAAAGCTATCAATTCAATTCGACAGGGAGAGACTTCTCCTATCTTCCAAATTATGGGCGAAGGCCGGGAAGGTGTCCCTCAGATCGCCAGAAGCTGCAAATTGGGTGAATGCATCGATATCGGCAAAAACACCTTCGATTGGGAAAAGAAACGGAAAGCCTATGGTTGGGATCGTCGAACGTCGGAAACGGTGCGCGGTGTCGGATGCGCATTGGCGATGCAGGGTTCGGGAATCGCGAAAGTGGATATGGCTTCTGCAACCCTCAAAATGAACGATGACGGAACCTTCAACCTTCTGGTGGGGGCAACAGATCTCGGAACTGGATCGGATACCATCTTAAGTCAGATCGCGGCCGAAGCTTTGCAAATTCCAGTAGAAAAGATCATCGTGTTTTCTTCCGATACGGACGTCACACCTTTCGACGTGGGGGCTTACGCCTCCAGCACAACCTACGTATCCGGGAACGCGGTTCTCGACGCGGCGAAGAAAGTTAAGGCTTCGATCCTGAGGGCAGCGGCAGGTATTTTCGAGACAGATGTGGAGAAAATCGAAGTCATCGATGGATGCGTAAAAAACCTCACAGACGGAAAAACCTTGACCTTCGCGGAATTCTGCACGCTCTGCTTTTATGGGGCGAATCATCAGCAAATTTGCGAGACGGGGTCATATGTTGGAGAAGAATCGCCGATCCCGTTTATGGCGACGTTTATGGAGATAGAGATTGATTTGAAAACGGGGAAAGTGACACCCATCGAAACGGTTAGTGTAGTCGATTGCGGCACGGCGCTGAATCCGGCGCTCGCGAAAGGGCAGGTAGAAGGGGCAACCCTTCAAGCCTTAGGCACAGCCCTTTTTGAGGAACTGCGATTCAGCGAAACGGGTAAGCCGATCAATGCTTCGCTTTTCCGGTATAAAATCCTGGATCGTTGCAGTTTTGGGAAAATTACGGCGCTTTTTGCCGAAAGTTATGAACCAACGGGTCCTTTTGGGGCAAAGAGCGTTTCCGAGATCGGTATCGATACGCCGACCGTCGCGCTTCTCAATGCGGTCTATCACGCGACGGGACTTCGGTTTCACCGATTGCCGCTCGGTTCGGAAACCGTTTTCAACGCTCTGAAAACAAAACAATAAAAGGACTCGAAAACCGACGATTACGTCGGTACCTTTATAAGGAGGGATTCTTATGGCATTGTACAAAGCATTTGATCCGAAAGCGGAAGTCAACGGCGAAACGGTGTTAGGTTTTGTAAACGGATTAGGCGCTTTTAAGAGGCAAGCCCTCACGATCCTCAAAGAGGAAGGAATCGACGAACCGGTTCCCGGCAAGTGGTATTCCCAGCAAGCGTGGTTGAATGGTTTCAAAAAGATTGGAGACAAGTTTGGGGCAGCGACCCTCAAGCAGATCGGAGAGAATGTCGCCAAATCGGCCAATTGGCCAAAAGAGATAAAAACGATCGAAGACGCTTTAAAATCCATCGATGTCGCATACCACATGAACCATCGCAACGGGAAGATCGGGAATTACACCTTTACGAAAGTCGATGATGAAACCGGGCGAATGGTCTGTTCGAACCCTTATCCAGACCAGTTTGACCTTGGACTGATCCGCGCGGTCGGGGAAAAGTTCAAACCGTCGAACGCGCCGTTTACCGTGGAAATCGACGCGGGCCAACCGACAAGAACGAAAGGGGCAGAATCGACCGCTTTCATTATCAAAGGGTTCAAGTAAAAAGTATCAAAATCACGAAAACCAGGCAAAGGATCGCGAAAATGGAAAGCGCAGCCGACAATCGCAAAAATGCGCTTGGGAGTGAAAGCATTTATGGTGTTAAAGGTGTGTTCCGTTCAAACTCACCCCATCAACGGAGAAGTTGAAAAGAACCTAAAACGCGTGGAAGAAATCGTCGAATCAGTTCCCGCAGCCTTTGATCTATTGCTTCTGCCCGAGTTGTTCTCCACAGGTTATTTTATGGATCAGAGGCTGCTTGATCTGATCGACCGTTTTCAAAGCCTTACGGTTACTTGGTTGGAAAAGAAGAGCAAACAATGGCAGGTATTCGTTGCCGCCGGGATCGGGCGAAGATCGGACGATCATTATCACAACGCTTTAGCGTTAATCGATCGCGGTGCATTCAAGGGTTATTACGACAAAACGCATCTCTTCCGAGACGAAAAGCGATTTTTTTCTCCGGGCGGCCACCTCGCGATCGCCGAGATTTCGGGTGTGAAGGTGGGGTTTTTTCTCTGTTATGAGATAGGATTCCCGGAAATACATCGCGCCTATACGAAGGAAGGAGTACAGTTGCTGGCGGGTTCCTTCGCTTTCGGTAAACTCAGAAGCCGTTATTATGATGTTTTTTCGAATGCCAGGCCCATAGAGAATGGCGTATTCTTAGCCACCTCCTGCTTATGCGGCAGTTATCCGGATCACGAATTCAACGGCCATTCTCGTATCGTTACTCCGAACGGGACCATCTTAGCCGACGCGCTCGATAAAGAAGGCTGGATACTCGGATCGATCGATTCCTCAGTCGTTCACGACTATCAAACCCGAGAGGAACAGGACGCGAATGCCTATCTTTTAAACTTGCGAGAAGGAGTCACACATGAAATCCGTATCTTATAAAATGTTCATCACTGATCTGGACGGAACATTGCTGGATGACCGGAAAAACATTCCGGAAGCCAACTTGATGGCCCTTAAAAAACTATTGGAACATCAAATTTTAATCACGGTCTTTACGGGGAGAAACTATCATTCAGCAAAACCCTTCATCGATGCGCTGGATATCGATATTCCTGTTGTTTTTCAGAATGGCGCGTTTATAATGAATCCACGATCGCAAGAAGTGCTTTATCAATCGCTGTTACCCGCATTGGAAGCGCAATCTATAACCGAGACTGCATTGGCATCCGGATTCGATGTGATCGCTTATACGGGATTTCGGGATCTTCCCGACATGGTCGTACAACGGACAGATTGGCACGGTTCCCCTTTTGAAGCCTATGTTCGTCATAACTCGGAACGTATACAGACTGTCCCCTCACTGCCCGCAGCCCTTCGCAGCCTCACCGATTTTTCTCAGTTAGCGGTTATCGGGCCGGAGGGAGAGCTACGGAGATTGGAAGATTGTATTCGCAACCTGTATCCCGAATCTGTCAGCCCGATTCTTTCGTCTGTTCTTAACGGAACCGGTTTCCTCGAATTTTTTGGACCTCACGTTTCGAAAGGGATAGCATTGGAAAGGGTTTTGGAGAGATTTCAGATAGAAGCGGGGCAAACCGTTTTCATCGGCGATAACTACAACGATTTGGAACTAATGGAGAAAGTCGGTTTTCCGGTTGCTGTCGGGAATTCTCCGGAACCGATAAAAAAACGCTGCCGGTTAGTCGTGGCCGGGAATAACGAAAGCGGCGTTGCAGACGCCGTGCATCGTATCTTTTTTCAATAAAGAGGGACAAGTGGCCGCGGGCAAGCAGTAGCCTGAGGAAAGTCCGGACTCTGAGGGCAAGGCGCCGGTTAACTGCCGGAGGGGGAAACCTCTGGAAAGTGCTATAGAAAAGAAAACCGCCGAAAGGCAAGGTTGGAACGGTGAGGTAAGAGCTCACCAGCAACAGAGTGATCTGTTGGCTTGGTAAACCCCGCCTTGAGCAAGGTCAAACAGGAAGGGTGCTTGCGAAAGGGTTCCTTCCGCAAGGGTAGGTTGCCCGCCGAATCCTTTCCGGGTAGACCGCATAGAGAAATGGCCACTCAAAGACAGAATCCGGCTTATCGTCCCTCTTTATTTCTTTAAATTTTACAAAGGAGCAACCATGGTTTATCATCTGTTTCTTTGGTTAACGGTCTGCTTTTGGGGAGTTTCATTCGTCGCGACCAAAGTTGTCGTGATGGTGTTTCCGCCTTTTTTTGCAGCCATTCTTCGTTTCCTCATCGCATGGGTATTTTTGTGGCTGTTCACGAGGAGAAAAGCGTATGGCAAGCGGAAAGATCTCGTTTTTGCAGGATTATGGGGCGTGACCCTCTATTTCGTCTTCGAAAACCTTGGAATGGTTTATACGTTGCCAACCAATGCGGTCTTGATCATCAGCCTTGTTCCACTCCTGAATCTGCTGTATCTATCCCTTTTCAGGAAACAGCGGTTGACCATTCTACAGGTCGCTGGCGCCGCCATCGCTTTCGCTGGTGTCTGTGTCGTTTTCTTAAATGGGAATATCAACCTCCGGCTTAACCCCCTTGGCGATCTGTTAATCTTCGCCTCGGCCATTTCATGGGTCGTATATACCCATTATATCTTGCAGGTCGAACGTGAGAAACCGGCGGGAAGCGCGGACGGCTTAGCGGTAACCCGTGCTCTGACCGGTTGGGGGGTTCTTTTTTTAATACCTTTTACAGCGTTAGAAAGCCTTTTCGGACGCGCGCATTGGTCGCTCGATGCTTTAGGGTGGCCTTTCTTCGCCGGATTGCTTTTCTTAAGCGTGTGTTGTTCCAGTATCGGCTTCTATCTCTGGAACATGGCCATCCGGCATCTGGGCCCCCGGTACACGACGAATACGCTCTACGTGATGCCGATTGTCACAGGTGTCGCCGAAGCGGTCATCCTACGGTCGATTCCCAACCGCTATACGCTTATCGGAGCCTTTTTCGTGCTTCTGGGATTGTATATCAGCGAACAGAAAAAACATACTGTAAAAGGAATTTCCCCTTCGAAATGATCCTTTACAAACTTCGGAAGATGAGGAATGAAGAATTGGTTCTCTACGCCCAAGACGGGATAGAGGAAGCGATCTCCCTGCTGGTAGAACGCTACCAAAACATGGTTCTAAAGATCGCGAACCAATACTACGGAATGTGGGCGGAAAAAAGTGATATAATTCAAAACGGGTTCGTAGGGCTAATGAAAGCGATTTTTTACTATAAACCTGATCGTGAAGCGAACTTGAATACTTTCGCGTGGACGAACATCCATTCAGAGATAAAAACGTTTCTTACGTACTTAAATCGGAAGAAGAATAAGATTCTGACTGAATCTTACTCGTTTGACTACACCTCTTCTGAAGAGTCGGACGAGGAAGAACCGATGATGACAATGGTTTTTGAACAAGAAAGCGAAGCCGTCAATCTGAAAGATCTGCTCATAGAAAAAACGACTGAAAGGATGAAAGCCGCCTTATCAGAGGAGGAGATGGGGATCTTCCTCATGTATACCGAGAATTACACGTATTCGGAGATCGCCGGAAGATACGGAGTCAATACAAAAAAGGTGGACAATGTCATCCAGAAGTGCCGTAAAAGCTTCAAGACCTACTATGAGGAAGAACAAATCTTTCTCAACAAAAGTGAAGAGATATTAAGGAGGGCTGTTTAATGGCATATATCCCGGGACCGGGCGCGAAAGACAAAAAAATGGTTGCCCCTGTCGAGAGCGACCCCGCTATCATAGAAGAAAAACCGCTCAAGCGTTATTATGAAGAACGTGCCCGCTTACGGAAGAAAGAAAGACCTGTCAAAGAAAAACCCATCAACGAAGAGAAAATCTCCAAATCGACGATCCAAGAATCCAGGATGCAGGAATCGAAGCTTAAGGAGACTCAGGGTCGATCCTACGGGACCGAATCCCGAAAAAATCGCCCCTCTTCCAAAAACGCGACTTCCTTTGTATGGATCTTTCTTTTCTTAGTCGCGCTCGCTTTCTCTATCTTCAACTATATGAAGCTCCATGAATTCCGAAATACCTACGCGACACAGTTGGACGCTTTAAAGTTGAAATCGGAAGAGCGGTTTCAGACATTGAATAAAATGATACTCGATGATCGGGCTTATCTCGGCCCGAACGGGATAATCGACAAGTATCTGGTGGCGTCCAACAATATCGACTCGCAGCTTATCGGGCTCCATGACCTGTTAGCGTTGACGGAATCGCGCACCTTCGACAAAGTGGGGTTTCTGCGTTTTTTCATCAGCGGTTCCAAACCGGTATGGATCAGTGTGGAATCATCGAATGGAAAGGTGGTTTTTCAAAATACGCTATCTCCCGGACTTTCTCAGGAGATGATCTATTATTTCAAAAAACCCGTCCAGTCCATTCAAGATATTACTTATGAAGTGACCCAGAATTTTCGAATCAATTCGGGTAACTATGAAAGCACTTACTTGGTGTTCTTTAGCTTCGGAACGACGAAGATCGTTCGAATGGACAGCAAGACCATCTCAAATCCCGTCCAGAAGTATAATATCTGGTTACCGGGCACAACATAAAAGGCGGTGGAGTGAATTGACGCGCGGACGAAAGAAAGTGCTCACGAATGCACTCGAAGATTACATCAAGGTGATATTCGATCTTACGCAAGCTGCTCCCGTTGCGAGAGTGAAAGACATAGCCGAAAGCGTCGGGGTGAGTCTTCCAAGCGTGACGAATGCGATGAAGCGATTGAAAGATCTCGGATACGTCAATTACGAAAAATACGGTCTCATCTATCTCACGGAAGAGGGAAAGAAGCGCGCGATAACGCTGCTGCGGGTTCATCAGCTTTTGGATACGTTTTTTATCGACCTGTTGGGGATGCCAGAGGGCGTATCCGACAATCTGTCGTGCCGTATCGAACACTTTTTGGATCAACGAACCGAAGAGCGAAGCGAAAGATTCATCGCGATTCTCAAACAAATTAAAACCGGAGCGCCGGAGGCCTATGAAAATCTGGCGAAATTCCTGCAAGAAAAACCCGGTTAGGGGGATTCCATGAAAAATGTTTTGGTTACCGGCGGCGCCGGATTCATCGGCTCTCACTTAGTTGAGGCTTTGCTAAAGAAAGGATATGAAGTCGCCGTGATCGATGATCTTTCCACGGGGACGAAAGACAATCTTCCGCTGGATCGCATCCGTTTTTTCGAAGGCTCTGTCGCGGATGCGCGGTGCGTTAAAGCGGCTTTTTCAAGCCATAAACCCGATATCGTTTTCCATCTCGCCGCCCAGATCAGCGTTTCTTTATCGGTAAGGGAACCGGCCTTCGATGCCAACATCAATATCGTCGGGTCTATCCGTATCATGGAAGCCTGCGTTCAGGAAAAGGTGAAAAAGATCATTTATACATCTTCCGGAGGCGTGATGTACGGTGAAACGCCCTCAATTATCCCGACTCCTGAAACGGCTCCCTGCGCGCCCTTCTCTCCTTACGGGATTGCGAAAATGACCGGAGAAAAATACCTTTCCTTCTTCGAGAAAGAGTACGGACTCAAATGGACCTCCTTAAGGTATGCGAACGTTTACGGCCCCCGGCAGAACCCGCACGGCGAAGCCGGTGTCGTCGCGATTTTTTTGCAGAAAATGTTGCGCGACCAACCGGTCACGATCAATGGCGATGGGGAATACATCCGGGATTACGTTTTTGTCCAAGACGTCGTTCGGGCGAATCTTCTTGCCATTGAAGAGGCGGACGGCCTCGCTTTGAACATTGGAACAGGAAAGGGGATATCAGTCAATCAACTCTTCGATCTCCTGCGTTCAAAAACTGGTTATCGGCAGGACGCTCATCACGGACCCATGCGACCCGGCGATCTGCGAAAAAGCATTCTCGACGCCGCGTTGGCGAAAAATGCGCTTCAATGGTCTCCGACGGTGGATCTGGCGGAAGGGGTTTCTGAAACCGTTCGATATTTCGAAAAGGCGTCTAAGGGGTGAGCAAATGGCTCAAAAGCCTCTTTGGGAACAGAGCGATGACGTCCCGTTAGCCCATCGGATTCGACCGCGGACGCTCGACGAGGTGTTGGGACAGGAACACCTATTTTCCCAAGAAAGCGTGCTGAGGAAGGCGATCGAAAACGACCAGCTTTTTTCAGCCATCTTCTATGGCCCTCCCGGATGCGGTAAAACAACTGTGGGGGGCATTATCAAAGAAAAAACCCATCATCCTTTCGTTCATTTTTCAGCCGCAAGATCGACCATGTCCCAACTAAAGCCGATCTTGGAAGAAGCTGCTAAACGCTTCGCCCTGTCCAAACAAAGTACGGTCATCTTCGTCGACGAAATCCACCGGTTCAATCGTTTGCAACAGGATGTCCTCCTGCCCTATATAGAAAGCGGGGAGATCGTCTTTGTCGGAGCGACGACGGAAAATCCCAGTTTCGAGATTAACCCCGCGCTGCTTTCCCGGTGTAAGATTTTTACCTTTCAAGAGCTTTCGAAGCAGGCAATCGCAAAGATATTTATAAAAGGAAAAGAGGCTTTGGATCCCGATCAAGAATTCACTGTGGAGGAAGAAGCCCTCAACGTGTTGGTGGATTGGTCTTCCGGGGACGCCCGAACGATCTTAAATTACGCGGAAGTGTTGTTCTACGGAATGCGTAAAGCGGGAATAACTGTTTTATCGCACGCGACAATCGAGCAATTTTTGCAAAAATCGACCGCAAAATACCGTAAGCATGGCGACGAGCATTTCGATCTGATATCGGCCTTCATCAAAAGCATGCGCGGAAGCGACCCCGACGCAGTCGTTTATTATTTGACCCGTATGCTGGAATCTGGTGAAGATCCGTTGTATGTGGCGCGCCGGATCGTTCGGTTCGCCAGTGAGGATATCGGGCTGGCTGATCCCCAAGCGATGGGGGTGGCCGTCAGTTGTTTTCAGGCGGTTCATTTTATCGGCCTCCCGGAGTGCACGACCTCTCTGGCCCAGGCCGCCGTCTATATGGCGATCGCGCCGAAAAGCAACCGGATCTACTTAGCCTACGACAGCGCAAAAAAAGAAGTGGCTCGCAATCCGGACTTGCCTGTTCCCTTCCGTCTACGGAACGCGGTCACTCCTTTTATGAAAGAGTCGGGGTACGGCAAGGACTATCATTATCCCCATGATTCCGAATCCGGTTTCGTTCTAGAACCCTATCTTCCCGAATCCCTTCAAGAACAGAGATTTTACGTGCCTTCCTTCATCGGAAAAGAGAAGAAAATACGAGAATACTTGGAAACGATATGGAAACGCGTGTATCCAAAATAGTGATGCCATGACAGTGGACCAGGATCCCGCAGAACTCTTCGAACATCCTCTGAAAGAGGTTGCAATACATTTTCCAGACGAACCGGGAGTCTACATTTTTTCTGAACAGAGCAAACCGTTATACATAGGTAAGGCGAAAAGCCTTAAAAAACGGATTCTCTCTTATTTTCGCCTGACGAACGGAGAGCCGCAAAAGGTCAGCGGCATCCTTCAGAAGGCGGACCACCTGAAGTACATCCTCGTGAACTCGGAAAAAGAAGCCCTTATGCTGGAAGCCAACCTCATTTATGAAAATAAACCGCCGTTCAACACGATGCTAAAAGACAACCGCTTCTATCCGTATGTTATGCTTACCCAAGAAAAATTTCCGAGGATAAAGGTAGTACGCGGCAAATCGGAAAAAGGAAGGTACTTCGGCCCTTTCAGCTCGGTGGGGATGGTGCGCCAGGTACTTGAGATTATCTACCGAACGTACGGTATCCGGCCTTGCGAGTACGATTTGAACAAAGTGCAGAAACCCTGCTTGGAGTATCAGTTGGGGCGATGCAGCGCGCCGTGCGCCCATATTTCTGAAGAGGAGTATGCAGATCAATTAAAAAAAGTCGAGAAGTTCCTGAAAGGAAATGTTCATTCTTTAAAATCGCTTATGAAAGAGAAGATGGCCTATTTTTCCGAGCATCTATTGTTTGAAAAAGCAAAAATCGTCCGCGATCTGCTAACCAAACTGGACGACCTGTTTATGCCGCAGTACATCACTCTCCCCAAGAACAAACAACAAGATTTTTTCGCAATTGACCTTTCCGAGGGAAAGACAGTCGTCTTTCGCATGAAAGACGGGGCAGTCTTCGGTTACCTGACGCTCGATATTGATGGGGCGCTGGAGATAGAGGATGTTTTGGGGCAATTCTATTATGGGCGTCAATCCGAAATTCCCGACAGTATCATCCTAAATCTCCGGGACCTTTCCCAAGAGCGGATCAAAGAGCTTTTCGACGTAGGGTATGTCGGCTCTCCAAGAACTGTCGGTGAAGAGAAGATTTTGGAAATCGCCGGCAACAATCTGATCAAAGAAGTGGAGAAAAAACGATTGTCCGCCGAATCGCTTAAACTATTGCAGGTGCAGTTAGGATTGAAAAAATACCCCGCCTCTATCGAAGGCATTGATATCGCGCATACGCAAGGGTTGTACACGGTGGCCTCTGTCGTCTCATTTTCGAACGGATTCCCTGACAAGAGCCGTTACCGCAAGTATCGGATCAGCCAACTGTCCGAACCGGATGATTTTGAGGCGATGCGCATCGTCACCAGACGGAGATACGCGAAACACCCGCTACCGGATCTCTTGTTGATAGATGGGGGAATCGGCCAAGTGCATGCCGTGAAGGAAGTATTGGAGAAAGAGCTCCAAATCACGGACTACCAAATGGTCGGGTTAGCGAAGGAAGAAGAAACCATCATCTTCCCGGATGAGCGAAAAGAACTCAAGTTGCCTGAAAACAGCCCCTCTTTGCGGGTTTTGATTTTCGTGCGGGATGAATCCCACCGGTTTGCCAACGCCTTTCACGCGCAACTACGAGACGATCGGATGGAAAAAACGGTTCTCGAGGACATCCCGGGCGTTGGGAAGATCCGTAAGATCAAACTTCTAAAACGGTTTCGGAGCTTGAAAAACATATCTAAAGCCGAGGTTTCCGAAATTGCGGAAATCGTGAGGGATAAAGAACTGGCTTACCGTATCAAAGAACACCTTCAACGTAACTTTCGGTGAAAATATGGTACACTATCGGTAAGATACGGAAAGAATGAAAGTTTATTCAATGAAGACTAAGGCCTCATCGGATTGAGGTTACAGAGGTGATTTTATATGGCTGATTATAAGCGGCTCTACCGGTCTAAAACCGATCGTAAGTTGGCAGGGGTATGCGGAGGAATCGGCAAGTATTTTAACGTAGATCCGGTTCCTGTTCGTGTGGTTTGGGCGATCACATGTTTTATCGGTTTGGGAATACTCATGTATCTTGTGGCTTGGGTCATCATTCCCGAAGAACCCGAAAACGATTATTCGAGCGGAGGCGTAAAATGAAAAAGACATTCGGTTTATTGATGGTACTTTTGCTCCCGTGGCTTTTCGCCGGATGTAATCTGATAACGGTCAAAGAAGAATTTTCGAGAGAAATCGAATTAGGATCCATTCGAAACGTGTTTGTCCAAACCAAGAATGGCTCGATAGAATTTTTAGGCACTGAGGGTTCTACGATCGGCATACGCGGTGAAAAACGCGTTCAAGGGCTCGGCAATCTCGACGAAGAGATTAAGAAGATCATCATCAGCTATGACTTGCAGGGCGATCGTCTCATCGTGAAAGCGGAATCCCCTTCCGATGGGAATTTTTTCACGAAGGCTTCGTATGGAGCCAACTTTGTCGTCCATCTGCCCCCCAACATCATGGCGGCAATATCGGGAAAAACGTCAAACGGTTCGCTGAAGGCGCATGACCTGGAAGCGTCGCTTCAGTTGAACACTTCCAATGGCGGAATCGATCTTCGTAATACGAAAGGCCTGATACAAGCCGATACTTCCAATGGCGGGATAGACCTTTATCGTGTGGAACTGTTGGCCGGAATCAACGCCTTATCGACTTCCAACGGCAGAATAGAAGGGGATATCCTTCTTCCGCAAACAGGAAGCTGTCGGCTGCATACTTCGAACGGTCGGATCAACGTCCGTGTCCCCACTGGCTCCGCCTTCGCTTTCAAAGCCAGCACCAGCAATGGTAGCATCGATTTTTCAGGACTATCCGTCCTATTGACCCAGTCGGACAAAACCCGGAAATCCGGTACAGTAAACAACGGCAGTTTTTACTTGGATTTAGAAACCTCTAACGGTAATATCCGGATGGAGGGTTTTTAAACCTGCTTCTGTCGAATCCCGCGAACCTCGTCGGCCTCTCTTTAAATGGAGCCCGGTTTTTACTCGAATAATCCCGTTTGCGTGTAAACCTTATCGAGCGCTGCCATGACGGCTGAGAGCGCGTAAGGTTTTATCCTTTCTAAATTCGCTTCTCCCATTTGGCGACGAAGGGTAGCGTCTTTGAGAAGTAAGCGGATCTTCTCAGCCAATTGCGCTGTATCTCCGACTTCCACTAAAAAGCCGTTTTCGCTGTCGATCACGAGATCGCGGATTCCGCGGATATTCGTGCCTAAGATCGGTTTACCTGCGGCCATCCCCTCCATTATGCATCGAGGCAATCCTTCTCTTTTAGAGGTCAAGGCGACCACGTCGCTCACGGCGAGGATTTTCGGAACATCGTCTCGGAAACCGAGGAAATGGATGTTTCCGATTCCTCGCTCTCGGACGCGCCGCCGGTAGGTTTCTTCCATCGGTCCTTCGCCGACTAAGATGAGATGCAATAATTGAGTGTCACGCAACCGCTCCATCGATTCGAAAAGCATCGACTGATTTTTATTTTCGTTGAGTTCTCCGACAACGGAAATAACAAAAGCGTTTTCGGGAAGCCCGATCGATTTTTTAAACTCCGAACCGTTAAACTGGGAAAGCCTGTACCGATCGAGATCGATACCGACTCCGGGGATATAAACCATCAAACCGTCTTTCTTCAAATGAAGCCGTTTCTTCGCCCACTCGGCGTCTTCGCGGTTGATCGTAATGAGCACATCGGTCCAGCGAGCTGCAAGACGTTCGAGGGTTCCATAGAGCAAGCGGTTGATCGTAGGCGCCCCCTGATACACGTGAAACCCGTGAGCGGTATAGGCCACATAAGGCTGTTTTGTCCGCTGCGCCGCCCACCTGCAGAGGAAGGAGGCGGCCGGAGTATGTGTATGAATTGCATTGAACCGCATCGATCGGAATAAATCGGTTAGGGTTCGCAAAGCTCGCATGTTATCAAATGCGAAAGGCGAGCGCGAAAACGGAATCGGATGACAAAGATACCCTTGTGACTCGAAAAAGTTTTGGCGTTTGTCGAATTTCGTCGCGATATGAACATCGAATCCTTTCTCTCGAAAATAAGCTAAAACGGGGAGATGAAACCCAAAAATATGCGCTTCAACGGAAGCGACGATTAAAAACGTTTTTCGCATTTTTCCCTTCCTGAGTCCGTCGATGATATCAAGGGGACTCCCATCAAAAAAGCCCTCTTCCTGCCTATTGTAGCACAAAGAGAACAGCGCTATGGTATAATGTTACGGTCCTTCGAAAAAACCGAGAACAGTTAAATATAAAAAAAACGGGAAGGAACGGGTACCGTTTGGGAAACCTGGAGCAACGCTCCCAATAGAAGGCTCAGAGGTATCTCGTCGGCGTTTCATTCGCAAACCAAAAAAGGAGGGAGAAGGATGCACTTTCGGATCGGAGAACGTCAAATCGGAGATCACGCGCCGGTATTCGTTATTGCGGAGATGTCAGCGAACCATCAACAAGATTTCGATTTGGCCGTAAAAATTATCAAAGAGGCCAAAAAAGCAGGCGCGGACGCGATTAAGATGCAAACGTACACGCCGGACAGCATGACGATCGATTGCGATAACGAATATTTTCAATTGAAACAAGGGACTATCTGGGACGGACAAACGCTATACCGGCTATATAAGCAGGCGTATACCCCCTGGGAATGGCAGCCAAAACTAAAAAAGATAGCCGAAGAAGAGGGATTGATCTGCTTCTCCACGCCTTTCGACACGAAAGCGGTAGATTTTTTAGAAGAGATGCAAGTGCCGATCTATAAAATCGCTTCCTTTGAAATCACCGATATCCCTCTCATCGAATATATCGCCACAAAGAAAAAACCCGTTCTTTTCTCCACCGGTGTCGCGACGATTTCGGATATCGATCTGGCATTAAAGACCCTCCGAAACAAAGGCATCGAAGATATCGTCCTCCTGAAATGTACGAGCGAGTATCCCGCCCCGTTGGAAAACGCGAATCTGAGGACAATTCCCAATATGGCCGAAACTTTCAGCGTCATTCCGGGTTTGTCGGATCACACACTCGGTTACTCGGTTCCTCTTACCGCTGTCGCTTTAGGCGCGAAAGTCATCGAGAAACATTTTACACACGATCGCAACGCAGGCGGGGCGGACGCTCCCTTTTCCTTGGAACCGGAAGAGTTTTCGAAGATGGTGCAAGGAATCAGAGAATGTGAAAAGGCTCTTGGAGAAGTGGACTATCGCGTCGCGGAAAGCACAGTGAAAAAAGGGCGAATTTTCAGCCGTTCCCTCTTTATCACGAAAGACGTGATGGCCGGCGAGTTGTTTACGTCGGAAAACGTACGGTCGATCCGGCCGGGATACGGGTTGCATCCGATGTTTTTGAAAGATATACTGGGAAAACGGGCTCGCGTTGATATTCGAATCGGAACCCCGCTTCAATGGGACTTAGTCGACTAAGGGCGTCTCGATGAGTTCGCTGATCAAGTTAGGCCCCCCTGAGATTGTAAAAACCTTTGAAGCCTTCTACTTCAAGGCTTTGTCGAATATCGACTTCCGCTCTATCTATCAGAAAATTGGGAATATCGGACCCGATGACTTTTTGGGTTTTGTGGTCAAAGCCCCCGCATATCCGCCCCTTTATATTTTAAATCAAATGCAAGGGCTGGTTGTTATGGGAATCGTATCCAATGTGAAGGAACTCACGAGACGATTCGCTTCTGAAGAGATCATGACCCCGCCTGTTTTTTTAGAGTTGTACCGGGATCTTTTCCGCCCTTATACCGATGTTCTCCCTGAAAAACAGCATGTTAAATGTTTTTACACGTTATTGGGCAAAGAAATGATCAATTTGCCCTCTTTCGCGATCCTGGGTCAAGAAAAAACGGTCAAAAGCCTCCTGATGAGGGAGTCGGTTCAAGGGCACGAAAAAATGCTCGTTGCCGGTTTTTTTTCCGAAGAAGCGATGGAAAATCTGCTGGGCGCTTATGAAAAATGGCACGGGAAAGGGCTTCGGTTCGATTTCGAAGACGACCTGGCCGGCCTTTCCCTCAAGTTCCCGAAGGAATCGTCCCCAAAATACGCGCTAAACGAATATCGGATGATTTCAGAACTCATCAAACAGCTCCTGATCGAATGGTTTCCTCATTTGTTCGAACCCGGGGAGGTTGGGTTGGCTTTTCCAGACAATACATACACTTTGATGAGCATTCGTTTGTTATTCAAAAACTTGCCGAAACTGTTGGTCAGTTTGAACTCCTTTATCGCACAATACCATAGCGTTTTGGATCTTTGCGCGAAGACGCTATCCGAGCAGCTGCGTTCAGGTCTCCGGTTTTTCGATCGGACAGACACCATCTCTTGACAAAAAAGCGGGTTAAGCAAAATGATCACGTTGACCATAACCGGGGGCGCTTTTAGAGGCCGAAAAATCAGAGCGGTTCCCAATGAAGTGACTCGATACACGCCTGAAAGAGTAAGGCTCGCCCTCTTTTCGATCCTGGGGCAGCATTGTGATATCGCCGCTTGCCGCTTTTGCGATCTTTGCGCCGGAAGCGGCATTGTGGGTATCGAAGCGCTCAGCCGCGGCGCGACGTTCGCGGAATTTTACGACATGTCACGGTTGTCTGTAAAAACGATCATCGCCACCGTTCAGGAATTCGGCCTCAAAGACCGGGCGCAGGTGTACTGCAGAAATCTGCTAACCGCGAGAGGCAAACCGAGTCTCGGGGCAGAGGTTGTTTTTATCGATCCTCCCTTTCATACCGAAATCGCCGAGAAGTTTTTTTTAACCTTTGCGAACGAGCCGGCCTGGATGCTTAAAAATGCGTTACTGATGATAGAATATAGCCAGACTGTTCCGGATATAACCGGGTTCGTCAAAATCGGCGAATATCGATACGGAACGGTGTTCCTGAATCTTTTTAGAAAAGAGTGAAAAGGCAGGCGAACGAGAAATGAATGCGATCGGCGTGGATCTCGGAGGCACGAATATCAAAGCGGCGCTCGTATCCGAAGAGGGAAAGTTTTTACGGAAGAAAAACGTGAAAACGGAAGTGGCTTCCGGAAAGGAAAAGATCGCGGCGAAAATCGTGGCGATTGTCGAAGAATTAGCCGAAGAAGACCGTTCGGTTTCGGTCGGGATCGGTTCCCCGGGTTCGATCGATCGGAAAAACGGGCTCGTTCGCTTCTCGCCCAACCTACCCGATTGGCTTGATTTTCCATTGGCTCGTCTGGTTTCGGAAAGATCGGGAAGGGAAGTCTTTATTGAGAACGACGCGAAAGCGGCCGCGCTGGGCGAAAAATGGTTCGGCGAAGCGCGAGGGTGCGAAAGCTTCGTCGTCTTGACCTTGGGAACCGGTGTCGGCGGCGGGGCCGTGACAAACGGTCAACTCCTGATCGGAGGCGGCGGTATCGGAGGCGAATTGGGCCATATGTGTGTGGATCCTTCGGGTCCGCTGTGCGGATGCGGCAGCCACGGTTGTTTGGAATGCTACGCGAGCAGTTCCGGAATGCGCAAACTAGTAGAGGAGTATCGTATGCGCTATCCGAATTCTCTGATATTCCGGGAGCAATCGGGCGGTCAGTTTGAAGCGGTTGCCGTATTCTCCGCTTACCAGAAAGGCGACCCTTTGGCTGAAATCATTTACGGAAAATTCGTGTTCGCGATGGGCGTCGCGATCGGTTCGCTGGTGAATATTTTCAATCCAGAAAAGATCATATTAAGCGGGGGTATCTCTTCTTCCGCATCCCTGTATCTGGAAAAAGTGAAAAAGATCGCGAACGAGCACACGATACTCTCGATGATGAACTCCTTCGAGATTGTGCAAAGCTCTCTAAAAGAAAATGCGGCAATTTACGGCGCCGCATCGATCGTTTTTGATAGAAAACAACCACATACATCGGAGGTGCAGTAATGGCAGTGAACTTGAAAGGCAAGCATTTGATTGGAATCAAGCACTTGACGCCCGAAGAATTCGTGCAGTATATTCAAATGGCCGAGGCGTTGAAAAGGGACTACCTGGCAGGTTACCGTAATGAGTTGCTGAAAAACCGGACCTTAGCGGAGATCTTTCAGAAACCTTCTTTGCGGACTCGCGTTTCTTTTGAATCCGCAATGACCCACTTAGGGGGACACGGCATTTATTTAGGACCGGAGGATATCAAGCTCGGACAGCGCGAGACTACGGAGGATATCGCAAAGGTGTTGTCCGGAATGTGCGATGTGATTATGGCGAGAGTGTTCAAGCACGAAGCCATCCTGGATCTGGCGAAGTACGCAACCGTTCCGGTTATCAATGGACTTTGCGACACCGAACACCCGACGCAGATCATCGGAGACTTTCTTACGATCTGGGAAAAGTACCGTAAGTTCGAAGGGCTAAAAATGACCTACATCGGCGACGGCAACAACGTATGCAATTCTTTGATCTACGGATCGGCCTTAGTCGGCACGCATTTCACCGCTATCTGCGCTCCAGGATACGAACCGAAAGCGGAAGTAATCCGCGATGCAAAAGCGATCGCCGCGAAGTACAATACAGGCAGCATCATCGAAGTATCCAACAACATCGACTCTGTGGCGGGTTCTGACATCGTGTACACGGATGTTTGGGCCAGCATGGGCCAAGAAGCTGAAGCCGAAGAGAGGAAAAAAATATTCATGTCTTACCAAATCACGATGCCGGTCTTCATGAAAGCGAAACCGACGGCGATCTTCATGCATTGCCTGCCGGCGCACTACGGTGAAGAGGTTGTTTACGAGGTCGGCCACTGTGAAAGAAGCGTCATTTTTGATCAAGCTGAAAATAGAATGCATTCGATAAAGGCGATTTTGGTCCTCCTAACGCATTAAACTCTGACGAGGGGGCTTCTTAGAAGGTATCGAGAAGCCTCCTTTTCAATGTAAGCCGCAAATCGGTTCCGAAATCCCGGGTCTTTTTGGAAGAATGGAGCGTAACGCGATGAGGATATTGCCGAAATTAGAGCTAATTTTTTTGTCTGTCTGTCTGGCAGTGATACTGATTTTTTCGCTCGTCAGTTATTTTCAGAACCGACAGACCCATCTCAAGCACTTCTATGAATCTTCCGAAAAAGAAATCCTGCATTTTGAAAAAGTGATCAACACCTTTTTCGAAGAAGCGAAAGCGAACGTGCTGTTTCTCGAAGACCGGCTCGGAGAAGCCCCTATCGACGATAGCCTCTTCTCTTTGGTTGGTTTGACAGGGGAAGGCAAGGTTTTTCCTGCCTATACCTCAGAAACGGACGAAAAACTATTGTCTCTTTTCGATTCTTTCCTCAAGACGCATCCGAATATCACCATGGTCTATTTTGGTTCGGCATCCGGCGGGTATATCGAGGTTCCGATCGTTGAACTCGGCAAAGGTTATGATCCGAGAGTCCGTCCGTGGTTTCAAAAAGCCTTGCAGAATCCAAATAGGGTGACTATTACAGGTGTTTATCGAACCCTCTTCTCAGAGGTTTCACAATTGGGAATCGTGAAAGCGGTCACCCGCGCGGGCGAACTGAGCGGTGTTATCGGATTAAGCGTTTCGCTGAAAGCGCTGACCGACATGATCCAGCAGGCAAAAATTCAAGAGATCGGCCACGTTTTTCTGATTGATTCCGCCGGTACGATATTGGCAAACTCATTGGATCCGCAATACAATTTTGGTCCCTTATCTTCCGTGTCTCCCGATCTCTCCGATCCGCGACTCTTTCAAAGAGAAGCGGCGTTGTACGTGAATGGCAAAAAAACCCTGAGCGTTTCGGCCGAAAACTACAGTCTCCAATGGCGATATTTGATCTTGGCGGATGAAAATGAACTATTCGAGTCGTTGCAATTATATACCTTCTATCTAGCGGCTTTCGCGCTCGCCATACTGGTTTCGGTGCTGCTATTAACGATTCCCGTCAGCCGCGGATTCTCCCATCCGATCGAAGAATTTTCGAGGCAAATGAACCGTTTTGGAAAACAGCACTTTTTCGAAAAAATAAATATAAAAGGGTTTCGGGAGATAGAAGAGATGTCCGATTCCTTCAACGCGATGACCGAAGAACTTAAGGCGCTCTTAGATAAAAATAAAGTCTACAATGACGAACTGGAGCGCATTAACGAAACGTTGAAAAACCAAAACATCGAACTCGAGGAATCAAGCGAGCGCCTGTCCGAGTATTCGAGTAAAGTAGAAGAGATGATTTGGATTACCTCGCGCATGTGCTCATCGGCAATGGAAAAAGACGAGAACTTCCTTAAAGACTTGTTGGAGATGATCATGGGTCTTGTTCCGAAGGCGGACTACGGGAGCGTCTCTCTCGTGGAAGGGGAGCGTTGGCGTTTTGTGCATACGGTCGGCCACGACATCGAGATCTTAAAACAGCTTCCGCTCACATCCGACTTGCTCCAGGAATTGCAGAACGCGAAATTGGTTAATCACCTTATGGAATCAAACGAAAGAATCTTTCCGCCGGATCTTTACGAACCTTTCTCGCGCGCCACCAAACCGGTTCGCTCTTCGATCCTATCGCGATTGAAGTTTAGCGGCCAAACGTTAGGAACCCTTTCGATCGACATCGCTGCCGAAAGCGAAGAACAATTTACGAGCGAAGACCAAAAAATTGTTCAAACCTTCTCGAATGTGGCGTCGGCCTTCTTAACGATGCAAAAATATATCCAACAACAAGGAAATTTCCAGAAGGATCTGATTACCTCGATGATCCGTCTGTTGGAAATACACGATCCTTACACGAAAGGGCACTCGGAGAATGTCGCGAAGATTTCGGTGAATATCGCTGAAGCGATCGGGTTAGACAAATCGCAAATTTCTCGTGTTTTTTGGTCCGGGTTGGTTCACGACATAGGGAAAGTCCTCGTGCCCGGGGCGATCCTTTCGAAACCGTCGATGCTGACGGCTAAAGAGTACAATCTCATCAAAGACCATCCTGTTTGGGGAGCCCGGGTGTTAGAAACTTTCGAAGACCTCCAAGATGTCGCGCGATATGTGCGATTCCATCACGAGCGGTGGGACGGATTGGGATACCCTGAGGGGATAGAGGGAGAAGACATTCCACTCATTTCACGGATATTATCGGTCGCAGATGCCTTGGAAGCGATGACGAGCGATCGACCTTATCGCGAAAAAATCTCTTTGGCGGAAGCGTTGAAAGAAATCGAAAAAAACGCCGGAACGCAATTCGACCCGAAGATCGCACAAATGGCGGCCAAATCGATTAAACGTCTTTCTTAGAAACGGCGGCAAGGGGGTTTGCCCTCGAACGAATCGTCCGATCGTATGTTATAATCTTTGACGTAAATGACGAACAAAACGCGGCTTTTCCGCAAAAGGAGGAAACAATGGCGATATCTCATATCGATCATATCGGGATTGCGGTTTCATCTCTCGAAAACGTTATGCCTTTTTATGAGAAAGGTTTGGGGATTCCGGTAAAAGAGACAGAGGAGTTGCCGGACAAGCACTTGAAAGTGGCCTTCATACCTGTGGGTGATACGCGTATCGAGCTCTTGGAGCCTACTTCTGAGGCTTCTACGGTACACACATTCCTCCAAAAACGTGGAGAGGGGATTCACCATATCGCTTACCACGTGGATGATATCGAAGCCGCGATCGCGCACTTAAAGGAGATGGGATACCGTTTGCTGAGCGATACGCCGGAGATCGGAGCCGGCGGTTCAAAAATCGTATTTCTGCATCCGAAGAGTTCCTTCGGGGTGTTAATAGAGTTGGTTGAAGGCGAAGGCCACTAAGAAAGGAGAAGGTTTCATGAGCGATATGGACTCACTAAATCAGGCTTTTATCGAAAAAAGAAATGCCGTGTTTGCGGGTGGAGGACCGAAGGCCGTTGATAAACAGCATCAAGCGAAAAAAATGACGGCGCGGGAACGGATTCATTCTTTGTTGGACGAGGGCAGTTTTTATGAGATCGACACCTTCGTTGAACACCGATGCGTCAATTTTGACCTTAAAGATAAATCCATTCCGGAAGATGCGGTCATTACCGGCTTCGGGAATATTGGCGAGAAGAAAGTCGGGGTGTTTTCCCAGGATTTTACGGTAATGGGTGGCTCGCTCGGGGAGATGCACGCGAAAAAAATCATGAAGATACAGGACCTGTGCCTGAAAATGGGGATTCCGCTTATCGGAATTAATGATTCCGGCGGGGCAAGGATCCAGGAAGCCGTCGACGCTCTGTTTGGATATGGCGGCATCTTCTTTCGCAATACCCGTTCGAGCGGCGTGATCCCGCAGATATCCATTATTATGGGTCCTTGCGCGGGTGGCGCCGTCTATTCTCCTGCAATTACGGACTTCGTGATCATGGTCGATCAGGTCGCAAAGATGTTTATCACGGGTCCACAAGTCATCAAGGCGGTTACAGGGGAAGACGTGTCCCAAGAAGAGTTGGGTGGCGCGAAAGTCCATAACCAGAAGAGCGGCAACGCCCATTTCTTGGCTTCAAATGATGAAGAGGCGCTGGATATCTGTCGACGGCTTTTTGAATATATCCCGTCCAACAACACCGAATTCGCCGCGACCATCCCTCTTGAAACGATCAACCTGTCTAATTACGCCGATGTTGGAAAAGTGATACCGGTAGATGGGAAAAAGGGGTATGATGTCAAAGAAGTGATTAAGGGCATCGTGGACCGAGAGAGTTTTATGGAAGTGCATGCCCTGTATGCGCCCAATATCGTTATTGGATTCGCTCACCTTGGGGGAATCCCGATCGGGATCGTCGCGAACCAACCCAGCCAATGGGCCGGCAGTCTGGACATCAACGCTTCAGATAAAGCCGCTCGGTTTATACGCTTCCTGGACGCCTTCAATTTGCCGATCCTTACTCTGGTCGATACGCCGGGGTTCCTGCCCGGTACCGCGCAGGAGTTCAACGGGATCATCCGGCATGGGGCGAAGTTGCTCTACGCTTATAGCGAAGCGGTAGTTCCGAAAATCACAGTTATCTTAAGAAAAGCTTACGGCGGCGCTTACATTGCGATGGGTAGCCAACATTTGGGCGCCGACTTCGTCTGCGCGTTACCGACGGCCGAGATCGCCGTGATGGGGCCCGAGGGCGCGGCGAACATCATCTTTAAGAAAGAAATCGACCAATCGGACAAACCCGAACAAACAAGAACAGAAAAGATCAACCAATATCGGGACCAGTTTGCAAATCCCTATGCAGCCGCTTCCAGAGGGTATATCGATCAAGTGATTTCACCTGACGAGATGAGAGAAACCATTTATCGGAACCTAACGATTTCAAAAAATAAAGTGGAGCCCTATCCCGACAAAAAACACGGGAATATCCCGTTATAGGGGGCATCATGGAAATAGTCAGCCTGACCATTGTCGGAATATCCGTTGTTTTTCTCTGTTTCTTGTTCTTATTCACCCTGCTCAAGGTATTCGAGAAGGTATTCGGAGAGCGAAAACACGAATGGGAGAAACCCGCTTCGCAAAAAACGGTCAATGAGACCGGAAGGGGACTTTCCGCAGCCGTATCAAAAACAGCGGGTTTGACTGCGGATGCCGGAATTACGGAAGAAGAGGTGGCGGCGATAAGCGCCGCGTTGTATGCCTATTTGGATAAACCTTTCCAACTTGTCGGAATGAGACGGACGTTTCAGGAAGAAAAACGCTATCGGGCGCCGAGAAAATATACAACATGGAAAGTTCACCAGAAAGGGGACAAATAAAGATGATGAAGAGTTATAAGGTCTATGTGAATGGCAAAGCCTACGAAGTCCAAGTGGAGGAGTTGGGAGGAACCGCCGCGCCGCAAATGCCGATCGCCGTTTCCGCTCCAACGTTAAAATCAGATCCGGCTCCCGCGCGGGTAGAACAGGCGCCAACGCCGCCCCCTGCGCCGGTGAAAGAAGCGGAAAAACCGAAAGCGGCCACCCCGGTGACCGGAGGGGGAAAAGGGAAGGGATTCCCCGCGCCGATGTCCGGGCTTATCATCGATGTGTTCGTAAAACCCGGTCAAACCGTGAAGTCAGGAGATGTTCTGCTGAAAATCGAAGCGATGAAGATGGAAAACGACATCATTTGCGACACGAATGGCGTCGTCGAAGAAGTCTTCGTTCAAAAAGGTGAAAATGTGGAAACGGGCAAAAATATGGTAGCCGTCATACCATCATAAAATTGGGAGGGTCTATCGTGTGGAATTACCTTCAGCAGGGAGATACCGAAGTATACGCCATTCTAAAAAAAGAGCTGGAACGCCAAGAGTTCGGCCTGGAACTCATCGCCTCCGAAAATTTCGTTTCGAAAAGCGTCATGGATGCGATGGGGAGCATACTAACGAACAAGTACGCCGAAGGATATCCAAAAAAGCGGTACTACGGGGGATGCGTCTACGTGGATATGGTCGAAACCCTCGCGCGAGACCGAGTTAAAGAGCTTTTCCACGCCAAATACGCCAACGTTCAACCCCATTCGGGTTCGCAGGCGAATATGGCCGCGTATTTCGCAGTGGCGGAGCCCGGCAGCGTCCTTATGGGAATGTCGCTCAGCCACGGAGGTCATTTGACGCATGGCGCGTCGGTCAACTTTTCCGGGAAGATTTACCGTGTGGTGCAATACGGAGTCCATCCCGAAACGGAAACGATAGACTACGACGAAGTCGAGAAGATGGCGCTCGAGAATAAGCCGAAGATCTTAGTCGCAGGCGGCAGCGCTTATTCGAGAATTATCGACTTCAAGCGTTTTCGGGAGATTGCCGATCAGGTCGGCGCCATTCTTGTTGTCGATATGGCTCACTTTGCCGGTCTCGTTGCGGCGGGGTTATACCCGAATCCGCTGGAATATGCGCATATTGTAACCTCAACCACCCATAAAACGTTGAGAGGCCCCCGCGGCGGGCTGATCCTAACCAACGATGAAGAATTGTATAAAAGCATCAATAAGACAATCTTCCCGGGTATTCAAGGCGGCCCTTTGATGCACGTTATCGCGGGAAAGGCCGTTTGTTTCAAAGAAGCGCTCTCCCCCGAATTCAAAACCTATCAGGAGAACGTGATGGCGAACGCGGTTTGTTTAGCGAAAGAATTAGAGAAACGCGGAGTTCGTATCGTTTCGGGGGGGACTGACACGCACTTGTTTTTAGTGGATCTCAGTCCGAAAAACGTAACCGGAAAAGCTGTGGAAGCCGCTTTGGAAACAGTTCATGTTACCGTAAACAAAAATACGGTTCCCAATGAAAAACTATCCCCTTTCGTCACCAGCGGCATTCGGATTGGAACCCCTGCCGTGACCACTCGGGGAATGGGGCTATCGGAGATGTTGGAGATCGCCGAGATCATCCAGCAGGCGATCGATCATATGGACGGGGAAGGTCAAATCTCGGAAGACTTGCGACAATCTATCGGCGCGAAGGTCAAGACATTGTGCGCCCGATTTCCGCTATATAAAGAATTATTATAGAACGTTCCATCAAACCGATTGACAGATGGCGGAGCGATCCGCCATTTTTGTTGTCAGGATCTTTCTCGGCGGAGGGCACCGACCAAATAATCGGGATGCATTTATCGTTGAGAGACGCCTCAAAACGTTGATACGCGATTATTTCTACGTGACAACCCGGTCCGTACGCAGAGGCGCCACCCAATAGGCTTCTATTGCGCCGGATCTCTCAGAGGATTCATCCGGATCGTAGTAGGCTTCTACCGGTGTTCCCGGGTGTATCTGCCGAGTGACTCCCTGAAAGGCAGCCAATCCATAGAAGTAATCCCGACCATCTTTTCCTTTGAGAAACCCTTTTTTCTGCGGCAACATTTTCAGTAACTGACCCTGAACCGGTGTCAACACTTTTTTCAGGGATAATCTCCAAAGTGATTCCAATTCTTTATACAATTTTGAATAAGATAGCCCGTGAGGGCGCTCGATCGCTTTTACACGCTCCGAGAACTCGGAGTCTCCTTCGCGGTTAAGGGACTCCATAACGAGTTGATATAGGAGAAGGCATTTTCTTTCCATTTCGAATTGGCTTTTGGTGCGGTAGAGATTGGCCAAAAGACCGTAGCACTCGGTCTTGAGTTCGATGCCGAGAGGAAACAAAGCCGCCTTCAGCGCGCATTTAAAGGCGCGTTCCCGATCTTCGAGAGCAAGGGATACCTTCGCGATTTCGAAAGGAATCGCCCATATTTTAATCTTTCTTTGAGCATCCAACAGATCAGACAAGGCGTCCGACGGATTCCCGAGACGAAAGCGGCTGACACCCCTTCGCCAGAGAAACGGAGCAGGTTCCCCATCCGGGATTTTTTGGTCTATAAGGGTTAAGGCATCATCGCAACAAAGAAGGCATTCGGAAAACCGGTTTTTCGATAACAACCACTCCGTTTTCTCAAGGTACCAGCTTTCAGCGTTTGAAGGTCTTCTTATCGTTTTTCCTTTGCCGACGTGAAAATCGAAAGAAGTGACGTCTAATCCTCCGGGATCAACCTTCTGAATCCATGAGTCCGTATGGCGTTCCGACAAGTCTGGATGTTTTTTTAACCATTCGAGCGTTTTCAATACGGTGAGTTCATACGGAGAATGGGGTTCTTGTTTTGTTTTCGACAATATTTTCCGCGCCTGATCTAAAAACTCCTCTCCGAAAAACGGCTGTTTCTCGTGAAATAGACAGTCATATAGAATCCATCCATAGATATTGTTAAACCGAGAGTTATTAGGTTCAGTTTCGATCAAGGTTTCGGCGATCGGCAGCGCGTCGGAAGACCTTCTGCCTTTGCGCAGGCAGACGCAAAAACTGTACAGATCATCACTGTAAAATAACGATTTATCGGATTGCCACAGTCTTTCATATCTGGAAAGGGCTTCCGCGTAAGACTTTTCTTTATACAATCTCCTCGCTTCTCTCATCAACGGCAGCAATGGATTATCCACGATCGGCCTCCCGATGGGTTTCTTCTACCCAATAATAGGCAATTCCCGCCGCGCCATCCTTAGCCAGACGGTCAACCCGGTCGTTGTAACGGTCTCCGCTATGGCTTTTCACTTTCACCCAGTGCACTTTCACGGAACATCGCCTCATTTCGCCCACATAGGTTCGGGTGATCTCCTTGTTCGCTTTCCATTCCCCCACGGCCCAAGATCGGATGCCTTCGTAGTCGTAGAAGACCGTAATCTCCGGAACGCTTCTCTCTTCGCACCAGGCGAGCACCGCCATCATCGCCAGCAACTCTCCGCCTACCTGGCGAGAATCGGCCCAAGGACCCTTCGGCACCGATTCGCTCCGCTCTGCGATGATCGACGACCGATCGAGAATAACAAATCCATACCCTACGCCGCCGTCTACCCAAGCCCCATCCACATAGGCCTTAAGCGGAAAATCAAAAGTCGCGTTCTCCATCGGCATCCCCTTCCTTTTCGCGGTTTCTCTTATCGTGATAGTATACCGAAAAACCCTTCCGAAAAAACGAAAAATGATCGATTCACTTTTCATTTAATTGTGCTATAATTTATCATTCGATGGTTTATGATGATGGAGGGGTTCTATGGATTTTCGGAAAATGTCGATAGATGAGTTTCTCGATACACTCGGCTCTTCTTCGCCAACCCCCGGCGGAGGAACCGTAGCCGCATTGTCTGGCGCTTTGGCCGCGGGTCTTACGAAAATGGTCGCTTCCTTGACACAGGGAAAAAAAGGGTATGAAGACCACTATTCTTTGATGCAGGAAACGGCTCTGCTGGAAACCCAAGAAATCGAATGGTTCAAAACGATGATGGATGAAGATTCAAAGGCTTTCAACCAAGTAACGACAGCGATGAAACTTCCCAAAGAAACGCCCGTTCAGAAAGAAGTGCGAACTTCGGCGATACAAGAAGCATTCAAAACGGCGACAAAAACCCCTTACGAGATCGCTCAACACATTGTGCGGTTGGTCCCGCGAGCCGCATTGATGGCCCATTATGGCAATAAAAACGCAAAATCGGACGCGTTATGTGCGCTCGAATTGTGCAAAGCCGGTTTCCATATGGCTTTGGAAAATATCTCGATCAATCTGGAAATGATAAAAGATGTGGCGTTCGTCCAACATACGAGAAACGCCGTCTCTGAGTTGAAAACTCAATTCGAGGACGGATTAAAACAAGCGATCGATCAATGACTCCGAACAAAGGATTTTCCGTTCAAGTGAAAGCGGCCCAAGAAAAAACAGGAGGGCTCATAAACGGAAGCAGGACGGGTTTGTTACGTCTCGCGCATGGCGTGGTTGAAACGCCGATATTTATGCCCGTGGGGACGCAGGCGACGGTAAAATGCCTTCTCCCGGAGCAATTGAAAGAGATAGGAACGCAAATATTGTTAAGCAATACGTTCCACCTGTATTTGAGGCCAGGTTACGAAGATATCCGCTATTATGGCGGGCTGCATTCGTTTATGGGGTGGGATCGTCCGATTCTTACGGATAGCGGGGGCTTTCAGGTGTTCAGCCTGTCGCGGCTCAACAAAATTACGGACGAAGGAGTGGTCTTTAGATCCCCTTTGGATGGCTCCGAACACTATTTCACCCCTGAATTGACGGTTGAGATACAAGAAGCCTTAGGGTCGGATATTGCCATGGTTTTTGATGAATGCGCGCCTCACGATGCGCCCGAGTCGTATATACGTCAAGCCCTGAAACGGACTTATGAGTGGGCCAAACGCTTCCATGCGGTTCATTCGAGGGAAGACCAGATGGTTTTCGGCATCGTTCAAGGGGGCGTTTCCCCGATTTTGCGAAGAGAAAGCGCAGAACAGATCACCTCAATCCCGTTTGACGGGTATGCGATCGGGGGATTGAGCGTCGGCGAACCGGAATCGGTCACCATCGAGGTGCTCGAAGCCACATGCGCCTGGCTGCCTGAGCATAAACCCCGTTATCTCATGGGGGTGGGGACGCCGGAGTTGATTTTCGCAGGTGTCGCGTTAGGTGTGGACATGTTTGATTGCGTGCTGCCGACGAGAAGCGCTCGCCACGCCACACTCTATACTTCGAGCGGAAAGGTGCATATCAAGGCGGCTAAGTATAAACGGAATCGAGAACCTTTAGATGACCAGTGCGATTGCTACACTTGCCGTCATTTTTCGAGGGGATACCTACAGCACCTTTATGCCCGGGGAGAAGTCGCGGGGATGGTTTTGGGCAGTTTACACAACATTCGCTTCTTAACCGCGATGATGGAGAAGATACGGGTTTCGATACGGGAAAACCGGTTCGATGCTTATCGGAAAGCCTTTTTTGATCGCTACCACAGCCAAATCGGTTTGGGATAAGCAACGACAGGGATGATGGCGGATACTGCGAGTATCTCGCGCCAAAAATGAAGGAGGACGCCATGGAAAGAGTAATTCGCTCTCCGCGCGGAAACACGTTATCCTGCGGTAGCTGGATGACGGAAGCGCCTATGCGGATGCTGATGAATAATCTTGATCCGGAAGTGGCAAAAGATCCGGCTCACCTGATTGTGTACGGAGGGAACGGTAAAGCCGCTCGAAACTGGGCTTGTTATGACAAGATCGTCGAAACTTTGAGACGTTTGAAAGAGGATGAAACACTCCTGATTCAATCAGGTAAACCGGTTGCGGTCTTTCGCACTCACGAATGGGCGCCGCGGGTTTTAATCGCGAATTCCTTGCTGGTGCCGAAATGGGCGTCGATCGAGTATTTTCGCGAATTAGAGGAACGCGGGTTGATTATGTACGGCCAGATGACGGCCGGTAGTTGGATCTATATCGGAACCCAAGGGATATTGCAGGGAACGTACGAAACCTTCGCCGCGTGCGCCCGCAAGTATTTCGGCGGCACGTTGAAGGGCAAATGGGTATTGACCGCCGGATTGGGAGAAATGGGCGGCGCGCAGCCTTTGGCCGTCACCATGAACGAAGGCGTCGCTTTAGTGGTCGAAGCCGATAAGAGAGCGATCGAAAGGCGAATAGAAAAAGAATATGTCGACGTGTGGACCAACGATCTCGATGAAGCGATCCTCTGGCTGAAAAAAGCGTTGAAAGAGGAAAAGGCGCTCTCGATTGGGTTGTTGGGAAATGTGGGCGATATTTATCCCGAGCTGCTTAAAAGAGAGTTAATCCCGGACGCGTTGACCGACCAAACGGCGGCGCACGACCCGCTTAACGGTTATATTCCGATGGGAATGACTTTCGAGCAGGCTGTCAGACTTAGGGAAAACGACCCGGCAGGATATATGGAACGGGTCTACGATACAGTTCTTGTCCACGTACGGGCGCTATTGGAGTTTCAGAAACGAGGCGCGAAAACTTTCGAATATGGAAACAACCTTCGCCGGTTAGCCTTTGATCACGGAGAAAAAGATGCTTTCGAGATCGTCGGATACATGCCCGAGTATATCCGCCCTCTCTTTTGCGAAGGCAATGGGCCGTTTCGATGGGCTGCCCTGTCCGGAAAAGAGGAGGATATCTATAAAACCGACGAGAAAGTGCTGGAACTGTTCCCGGAAAACGCGCATCTGAAAAAATGGATCACTTTGGCCCGTGAACGGATACGGTTTCAGGGCTTGCCCTCTCGGATCTGTTGGTTAAACTACGGACAACGCGAAAAGATGGGCCACGCGCTCAACGATATGGTCAAGAAAGGGGAGTTGTCCGCGCCGATCGTGATCGGCAGGGACCACCACGATACCGGCTCCGTCGCCTCTCCCTACCGCGAGACGGAAGCGATGATGGACGGGTCGGACGCAATTGCCGATTGGCCGATTTTGAACGCATTGCTAAACACCGCAGGCGGCGCCACATGGGTTTCGGTCCATCACGGCGGGGGCGTCGGAATCGGTTTTTCGATACACGCCGGTGTCGTTATCGTCGCCGATGGAACCGCATTAAGCGATGAAAAAATCGCTCGGGTCCTTAACAACGATTCCGGATTGGGCGTTGTCCGCCATGCTGACGCGGGTTATCCGATCGCTCTGGAAACAGCCAAGGACACGCACATCGACACGCCGATGCTATAATTCTTACTTCGATTTTTCATATATCTTATGATACCGTTCCAGGGGGGGAATTCGATTGAAAAGGTTTGCGTTTCTTATTCCTTTATTATTGATCGGTTTTGTGAGTTTTTCGGTAACGGTTTCGTTTTGGGAGATCCCATTTCCGGAAGGAACTGGCCCGACTGCGAAAGGCATTGGAGGGATTTATAACAACCCTGCCGTACTGAGTTTGGAAAAACAATGGCAATTCGGTTTGATGACAACAGTGTGGAATAACATCGACGAAGAACGCTATCATATCGTCGGGGCTTCGCTGATTCAGCCTTATCAATACGGTTTCGCCGGTGGTCTGGATATCTTGTATGGCCAGTTGAAAGACAACGATGGCAACAACACCTTTGCCTCCTTTGGTTACGCCATTTCGGGGCTTTGGAACCGCCTTTCATGGGGAGCCAGGATTATCGCCGGGTATTTTGACAATGATCCGGAAAGTTCAGTATACGGGTCGGTCAATCTCGGATTGATGTACTCGATTCTGGACACCACGCATATTTTGTTCAACTTCAATGCGCCGCAGATCGTGACAACGAAACCGTTGGTTTTCGATATCAACCGACCGGAAACTTTCAACGTCGGCGCCGGGTTGCTGACGGCGAACGACTTGGGGCGTGTGTATGCGGGGATTACAGCCTACAATAAAAATGAGAATCCCTATTTCGGTTTTATGTTCGGCGGAGGCGTGAAAATGGCCTTCTTGAATTGGGATGTCGCTTTTGTCGGGAAAGATTTGTTTGTCGGCATACCGATGTCAGAGATGAATGCGGTCGTAAAGGCCTCCCTCTATCTTGATTTTGAATATTTCGCGATCGGCGCGGGAGCGGAGCTGCCGCTAACCGGATACGGATTCTCAGAAACAATACTCAGCGCGTTCGTCCGTGCGAAGTGGTAAATCGTTTATTGAGTTAGTGGGTACCGAAGCGGACGAAAGAAAAGCCCGAGAACTTAACCCGAGAACTTAACCCGAGAACTTAACCCGAGAACTCAACCC
>ENA-UOWO01000313-UOWO01000313.1-activated-sludge-metagenome-genome-assembly--contig:-NODE-313-length-72388-cov-8.128849_pt1 | contig 72388 bp, 65 predicted proteins | sample MGYA00238148_ERZ761564 | MGnify/ENA primary metagenome ERZ761564 (study PRJEB28885, sample SAMN05720194) | activated sludge metagenome | isolation source: Anaerobic digester | place: USA...
AGAAAAAGTGGATGGGTCTTTTTTTACCCTTGTCCACTTTTAGACTAGCACTTCACCACGGCATCTTTTTTTAACATGACTTGATCATTTTGATATGAGGAATATTAACTTCATCAAAGGGTTTTCCTTGGCTAATAAATCCACAAGAGGTATAAAAATCTTTCAAATATAATTGGGCGTGAATATGTATTGTGCAGGGAGTATGACGAACTTTAATCTGCTCAACGAGATATTGAAAAGCTAATCTACCATAACCTTTTTGACGATATTCTTTCAATATAGCGAAACGGCCAATCCAAAAGCCATTTTCTTTTTCTAAGTAACGGATGACTCCAATGGGAGTATCGAGTAAGCAAATCAAAAAATATTTGGATATAGCTTCTTCTTCGGGAACGAATTCCTCTTCGCTGGGGATATTTTGCTCTTTGACGAAGACTTCTTGTCGAATTGAATACATTTGTTCCCCATCAAAAGCCGAAACAACGGGTTTAAGATTTAAACCATTTTGGTCGATTTGCCAAGCGAGTTGATCGCCCCAAAGATCATATTGTGGGTAGTTATCAAGCATATTCAAGAAGTTCTGCCTTGCAGTGGGAAATTGTTTATAGATGTTATTGAGCAAAACTTTAATATCTTCACGCGTTGTGTGTTTATCAGCTGGGCAAGAGGAGGGAGAGACAGGAAGGTTTTCTTCTTTCACTAAAGCGATGATTTCCTCTTCCCGGGCGAGGATGAGTGGACGAATGAAAGTGATATTCGCTCTCTCAAGATGCATCTTGGGGGAAAAGGTCCCGATCTTTGAACCATATATCTCATTCATGAATAGTGTTTCAATCGCATCATCGGCGTGATGAGCAAACGCCACCTTATTAAATCCAAGTTCTTGGGCCACCTTATTAATAGCTGCTTTTTTCATCCGCGAGCAAATGGAACAGGGCAGATGTTTTTGATTCCCTTTTTGTTTCAATAAAATGGGGTAGACTTCTCGATAATCAGCAACGATTAATTCGAGCTCTAATGAACGGCAGAATTCTTTTAAAGGAGAGGGATTAAAACCAGGAAAACCTAAATCTAATGTGACTGGTTGAATGATAAAATCGGTATGAGAAAATTTCTTATATAGCGATAAAGCATAGGTTAAAACTAGGCTATCCTTTCCACCGGATAATCCGATGACAATTTTATCTCCGTGTTGGATTAAGTTATAAGTTTGATCGGCCCTTCTAAGGCATGCCAGTATGGTTCGAATTGCTTTCATATCCGACTTATTATATTTTATATAAGAAGAAATTAAAAGATGAATGGATATTTATTAATCGATAAATCGAAAGATTGGACGAGCCGCGATGTGTGCAACAAAGTTCAACATTTTTTCCACGAGAAGAAAGTTGGACATTCTGGAACGCTAGATCCTTTCGCTACCGGGTTATTAATTGTTTGTCTTGGTTCGGCAACTAAAACGATTCCTTTGTGGGAAGAAGCTGATAAGGAATATATCGCCGAATTAAAGTTAGGTAACAAAACTGACACTGGTGACTCAACTGGTAACATTATTGGTAATGGTCCACTAGGCAACATCAGCATCAAAATGATCAAAGAAGTCTTTCTCTCACTGCTCGGTGAAAGTGAACAGATTCCTCCGATGACTAGCGCCGTTCATGTCAATGGGAGAAAGCTATATACTTATTTTCATCAAGGCCAAGAAATTGAACGAAAACCACGCAAAATTAACATAAAAAGCTGCGATTTGCTTTCATTTTCTGATAATATCATTGTTTTTAGATGTCGAGTTTCAAAGGGAACTTATTTAAGAACACTAGGCGAAACAATTGCTGAAAAACTTGGTACAGTTGGTTATTTAAATAATTTGCGAAGAATAAAAATTGGCGAAGTTGGTCTTGATAAAAGTATCACGCTAGATCAGCTAACTGAACAATCAATAATTAGTATTGAAGACATGTTGAAGAATCTCATTCCTTTTGTGACATTAACTGATTCAGATGCTAAAAAAGCCATTAATGGCATGAAAATTAACTTTGGTAATTTATCAAAAAGTTATGATAAAATTTTATTGGTAGATCAAAGTCAAAAAGCTTTAGCAATCTACACTCGCCAAGATGAAGATACATTCGTCTCTTTGAGAGGATTATAAGAAATATGGAACTGATTGAATTTTCATTTGCTAATCCGCCCAAATTAAAGGAAAAGATTGTCCTTTGTTTAGGATTCTTTGATGGTGTTCATCTCGGACATCAAGCCATTATTAACGCTGCAAAAAAAGAAGGTTATAAAGTAGGAGTCTTAACTTTCGATAACTCGCCTTCTGTCGTTCTTGGAAAGATTGCGTTTAATGAAGCGATTACTTCACCTGCCGATAAAGCTGATTTATTTGAAGAATTAGGTGTCGATTATCTTCTTCTTTTACACTTTGATCTCGATGCCTCAAAGCGAACCAAAGATGAGTTTATCAATCTCATTCTATCTCCTATTAATCCAGTGAAAATTTACTGTGGAGAAGATTATCGTTTTGGCATAAGAGGCGAAGGTAATCCTACTTATTTAAGAAATTTCTTCCCTGTTGAAATATTTCCTCTCCAACTCCAAAATGGCTTAAAAATTTCTTCCAGTGACATCGCAAAAGCCATTCAATCTGGCGATATGGAACATGTTTCATCTCTATTGGGAAGAGATTATCGGCTTTCAGGATTAGTGATTCAAGGTAAGCATAATGGACAAGCTTTGAATTTCCCTACCGCTAATTTGAGATTGGATTATTACTATGTTCATCCCAAAATCGGAGTTTACATTGGATATGCTTATCCACATGGTGAAAAACACAAGTGTTTAATTAATGTCGGCACTCATCCAACCATCATGCCACTACTCGAGCCAATCATCGAAGTGCATATTCTCGATTATCATGGAAACCTTTATGGACTGCACTTATTTGTCGATTTTGTAAAATATATTCGCCCTGAATATCACTTCCAATCAGTTGATGAATTGAAAAAGCAAATGCAGAAAGATTTAGAAAAAGCAAAAAAGTGTTTGCCTTAAATGATTGAGGAATATATTATATTCACAGCGACTTAGACTCAGTATATCGATTCCTCAACGATTAGCCGGGTTTAAGTTAAGAAGAAAGTTAGGAGGATTTCCCATGGCATTAACCAAGGAAAGAAAAGCAGAACTTGTCAAAAAGTATGGCAAGAATGCAAAGGACACAGGTTCAGTCCAAGTTCAAGTTGCAATTCTCACCGAACAAATTACTGCTCTAACCGCTCACTTGAAGGCAAACAAAAAGGATGCTCACGGTAAGCGTAGCTTGATGATTCTTGTTGGACAACGTCGTAGTTTATTAGACTACATAATTCGCACTGACCGAGAAGCTTATCTCAAGTTAATTGTTGATCTTAATTTACGAAAGTAAAAAAGAACAAGAAGAAGTCGCCAATCGGCGATTTTCTTTTTATTGTAAACACTTGAAAGTGTTTATCTAATTTGATAAAATCAAATAGAAATCATTTTAATGTAAAAGAGGTAAAAAGATGAAAAGAGTATTCGAATTAGAATTCGAAGGAAAGAAGTTTGTCGTCGAAACTGGCGAATTAGCCAAGCAAGCTGACGGCGCTGTTCTCGTGAGATTAAATGAGACGGCTGTACTTTCCACTGCCTGTTGTTCCGACTCCCCAAAAGAGGGAGATTTCTTCCCACTTACTGTTGGCTATGAAGAAAAGCAATACGCTGTCGGAAAAATTCCTGGATCGTTTTTAAGAAGAGAAGGCCGTGCTGGCGAACATGCCACTTTGACCGCTCGCTTAATCGATCGTCCTATCCGCCCAATGTTCTCGGAAGGATTCCGCAATGAAGTGCAAATTGTTAATACCGTAATGTCTGTCGATCAAGACTGCACTCCTGAGATGACAGCTATGCTAGGTTCTTCCCTAGCACTTGGTATTTCTGATATTCCTTTTGATGGCCCAATCGCTGGTGTCTATGTCGGCCGAGTTGATGGCAAATTAATCATCAATCCAACTGTTGCCGAAAGAGAAAAGAGCGATATCAATATTGCTGTAGCAGGTACAAAAGAAGCCATCAATATGGTGGAAGCTGGCGCTGATCAAGTCAACGAAGATGAAATGTTAGAAGCTTTGATGTTTGGACACGCCGCTGTCAAACGTCTATGCGAGTGGCAAGAAGAAATCATTCGTGAAATCGGCGTTGCCAAACGTGAAATTGAACTATATCAATGCGATCCACAAATTATGGCCGATGTCACCGCAAGAGCCAAAGATCGCTTAGTAAAAGCTATTTCCATTTTTGATAAATTAGAGCGTCAAGATGCTATCGCTGCTATCGAGGATGAAATTCTCGAGGATTATGACTCTCGTTCTTATCCTGATGAGAAGACTCACCAAAAAGTTTACGGCATGGTCAACGAGACTCTTGAAGGTCTAGTTGCTCAAGAAGTCCGTCGATTAATTACTGAAGAAAAGATTCGCCCTGATGGAAGAAAACTCGATGAAATTCGTCCTTTAGAGGCTCAAGTAGATTTACTTCCACGTGCTCATGGCTCTGCCATGTTCACTCGTGGACAGACTCAAGTTCTCTCCATTACAACCTTAGGTGCTAAGTCCGATGAACAAATCATTGATAACTTAACCGAAGAGGAAACCCGTCACTGGATGCATCATTACAATTTCCCACCTTTCAGTGTTGGCGAAGTTGGCAGAATGGGCAGCCCAGGTCGCCGTGAAATCGGCCATGGTGCTCTCGGTGAAAGAGCTTTGAGCTATGTCATCCCTTCCGAAATCGAATTCCCCTATACCATTCGTACTGTCGCGGAAGTTTTAGAATCAAATGGTTCTTCCTCCCAAGCCAGTATCTGTGCTTCCTGTATGTCTTTAATGGCAGCTGGTGTCCCACTCAAAGCCATGGTTAGCGGAATTGCTATGGGTTTAATTACTTCTGGCCCATTAGATGGAAAACATCCTTATTCAATTTTGACTGATATTCAAGGCTTAGAAGACCACTTTGGCGATATGGATTTCAAAGTTGCTGGTACTGAAAAAGGTGTCACCGCTTTGCAAATGGATATTAAAATCAAAGGTGTCAGCAAGGAAATTTTACGCGAAGCGTTAGCTCAAGCCCATAAAGCAAGAGCGGTTATTCGCGAAGCAATGGCCAAAGCCATCAGCGCTCCTCGTCCTGATGTCGGCAAATACGCTCCTAAGATGGATACCTTCACAATCGCGGAAGATAAAATCCGTGAAGTTATTGGAACAGGCGGTAAGGTCATCAATGAAATTATTGCCAAGTGCGATGATGTGAAGATTGATATCGAAGATAGCGGACAAGTCACGCTCTATCATATGAACCGCGACACCATCAACAAAGCCAAACAATTGATTCTTGACATAGTCAAAGAAGCCAAAGTTGGCGAAGAATACGAAGGTGAAGTTGTCCGTGTTGAAGATTACGGAGCATTCGTCCACCTTTTCGGAAATGTCGATGGCTTATGCCACGTCTCCCGTCTTGGATGGGGTTTTGTTGAAAAGGCTAGCGATGTCGTTAACATTGGTGATCGCATCAAGGTCCAAGTCATTGAAATCGATGACAAGGGCAAGGTCAAAGTTTCGCATCGTGAATTCCTCGAAAAACCAGAAGGTTATGTCGAACGTCCAGAGAGAGCAAGACCTGAGCATCAATCTCGCCCAGACCGCTCCTTCAACGGCCCACGTCGCTTCAAGAAATAAATAAAAATAAGATCCTGCTTGAATTAGACTCAACAGGGTCTTTTTCTCTGAAAAATAAGTATTTTCGCTTTTTATTTATATAATTAGTATGTATACTATTATCAACAATATAACATAGTCAATTTACTTAGGAGGCTTTTTAAAGCGTGGATAATATAAAAATTAGTGCTCTCGGCGGACTCGATGAAAACGGCCGAGATTGTTACGTTATCGAAATTAATAATGATTTATTCGTTGTTGAAGCAGGCAGTTCTTTACCAGATAAAACTATACCTGGTGTTGACTTCCTTTTACCAAATGCCGAATATATCATCCAAAATAGAAATCGTCTAAAAGCTTATATCATCACTCATGGTCATGATGAAAGCATGTCAGGGCTGAAATACTTTTATAATCGAGCTCCCGCCCCAGTTTACTGCACGGAAACAACGAGAAAGTGCATGTTGGGACAAGCCAATATTTTAAAAGTAAAAACCAACTTTGATTTTCACATCGTCGAACCTTCGAGCAGTGTGACAATCGCCAATCATGTCATTCATTTTTTCCAAACCTGTCATAGTGTCGCTCAATCGATGGGTGTCGCTTTTGAGACTAATCGAGGAAACATCGTCTACACCAGCGACTTCATTGTCGATTACTCATTGAATGAATCTGGATATATTTTTGATCTACCGACATTAGGGAAAATTTCGGAAAAGCCAACTCTTATACTTCTCTCTCCTAGCAAAGGAGCGGATCGTTCCGGATACTGTGCCCCAAAACATCGCATTGTTTATTTAATTGAAAAATATTTTAAAGATACTCAACAGAGAATGTTCATATCTAGTTTTTGGCAAAATCTCTTCCGCATTAGAGGAATTCTCATTTTGTGCAAAAAATATCACAAAAAAGTTTATTTTTATGATGATTACACTGCTCAGGTAATGAATTTTCTTAGTAGCAAAGATGATGAATTGACAGCTGGACTTGAAATCGTCAATAAGGAAGATTTATTGCGTGTCAAAGAACAAGACTTAGTCATCTTAATCCTTGGCCATGGCAGTGAAATTTATGATAATATCGGCAAACTAGCCGCTCGCTCTAACGAAGATAAAAGAATCGTCATCGGCCCAAAAGATATTTTTATCTCCGCCGCTCTACCAACCCCCACTCAAGAAGTGGTGGCCACTCGTTCACTCGATAGTCTATATCGCACTGGATGTGAGGTCGTTTTACTCAATCACAAAGTACTTTTTCCGATGCACGCTCACCAAGATGATTTAAAAGTTTTTCTCTCTTTATTGAAACCAAAATATTATCTTCCCGTGAGAGGAAGTTTTGTCAATTTAATGAGCAACGCTAAACTCGCTCTTTCAATGGGTATCGGATTAAATCATAGCAATGTTTTTATCTTAGATAATGGCATGCAACTAATATTCGATGAGACCGCTCGTCCACACATGGTTCCTAATGAAGTTAACAACATTAACATCTCTCCCGTCCTTGTTGATGGAACAGGAATTAGCAGAGTCGGAAGCGATGTCATCGAAGAGAGGCGTGAACTCGGCTTTGATGGAGCTGTCGTTGTTGCCGCGACCGTCAGCATCAAAGAGAAAAAAATAATCGCTGGCCCTGATTGTCAGATGCGCGGATTCGTCTTTGTTAAAGAAGCTGAACCATTGTTAAAATCAATCTCGAACATCTATGTCGAAGAAGTCAATAACGCCCTTGCCACATCCCTAAAATTTGAAGCAAGCAAGGTCGAAAATCTCATTCGTGAAAGAGCAAAGCGATTCATTCGCCGCGAAAACGGACGCGAACCGATGGTCTTGCCTATCATTATTGAAGTTTGATAAAGAAAGCACTTTGGTGCTTTTTTTCTTAAAAACTCGTGGACTAATGTGCTGGCACATTTATATAATGTATGTGTATGAGCAAAAATAAGAATCCGAAACCAGTATCGGCTCGGCATTTAACATTCTTTGGTGGAGTTTTTTGCTGTTTGATATCAGTCTCGATGATTATCAATGTCGGAGAAATTAATCGCGCATTAACCATCGGACCCAACTTTTTATTTGGTGTTAGCTCGTTCGTTATCTATATCTTCCTTTATGTCCTCGGTATTTCTTTTCTCTTTAGAGAAAAAGGTTTCAAATTACGTTTCTCTTTCCCATTATTCGGAATATTGGTTTTCTTTTTAGGATCTCTTATTTTAACAACATTAATTTTTACTCAAGATAAAAGTTCCATTAGCGCCTCTCGCTTTCTCGATATGTTTAATCACATGCAAAGTGGCGAGGAAGAAAAAGGATATTTCGAATACGTAGAATTGAACCTTTTTTCTCAAATCGCCTACCCAACTGATCTCTCTTACAGTTTTGGGGGTGGATTCCTCGGCAACTATTTAACTTCAGTAATTATTCACTATCTGAATGAAACATGGGCTTGGACTATCTCTTCAGTTCTGATCGGAGTTGGAGCGATTCTCTTCTGCATTCCTTACATTAAAAATTTCATCGTAAAGCAACGTCAAACGCCTGTTGCTGTGGCTCCAAAACCAACGATTGAGCAACCCAAAAATATCGCCAGTATCGATGCTGGTAAAGCCACCATGATAACCAAAGAAGATTATCAAGGCACGGTCAACAGCATCTCGCTAGTGAAAACTGCTGGTCAATATGACTTTTCAATTGAAAAGAAAAATCAACGTCCTCAACCAACGACAATGAAACCAGTTTTTGGTGGACCGATAGTAACCGATAATTCACCGATTAACGCCAATTACCCCCGCGACGGAGGATTTGTTAAAGCTCGTTTCATTCATCCTGAGCTAGTAGATACTCCTGTTCCAAACGCTCCTAAAGAAGAAAGGAATGTTGCTCAGCCAGTTGCTCCTTCAACTGTTGTTGAACAGCCAAATAAACCTGAACAATTACAGCTTGATTTTGATGCTAAGCCAGTCGTTGATATTGAATTAGCGAAAATTAAGCCAACTTTCGTAGAAAGAAAAGTCGTTAACAAAGTGGAGCCAGAAACTGAAAATATTGAAAAAATCATTCCTCAGCCAGTTGTTAATAAACCTATCAAATGGATTGCTCCCTCTCCTGAACTTCTCGATACCTTAGAAGTGACTGAAGCTCTCGAAGTCAATAAAAAAGTGGCGGATGAAAGAACGGTGTTGATTAATCAAGTTCTCGCTGATTTCAATATCGGAGCTAACGTTATCGATTATACAATCGGTCCCGCTGTCACTCGTTTCAACATCCGTTATGAGAGTAACGTCTCCTCGCGTTCTATCAATATTCTTGTCGATGACTTATCGAGAAGATTAGGTGGCGTTCCCGCTCGTTTTGAACCGGTTGTTGAAGGGCAAATTTATTCTGGCTTAGAAATTCCTAACGCTACAATTACCCCAGTCGGTTTCAAAGAAGTCTATGAGAATCTTCCTGATGCAAAGAAGCATCCTCTCGCAGTTGCTTTTGGAAAAAACATCTCGGGCGATGTCATCTATGCTGATTTCAATGAATTCCCTCACTTATTAGTTGCTGGTACTTCAGGAAGTGGTAAATCAATATTTATCCACGCTTTAATTACCACCCTCGTGATGCGTAATTCTCCGGAAGCCCTTCGTATGGCAATCATTGATCCAAAAAGAGTGGAAATGGTTCGCTATCGAGACATGCCTCATTTACTATGTCCCATTGTGAGCGATTCTAGCCAAGCGGCGTTATTCCTCAACAAGATGGTGGAAGAAATGAATGAGAGATATGTCCTTTTTGAAGAAGCTGGAGGATGCACTTCCATACCTGAATATAACGAATACGCTGAAGAAAACCATAAACCTAAACTCCCCTATATCATCGTCGTTATCGATGAGTTTGGTGATTTAGTAACAACACATAAAGAAACCACTCAACCGATTTTATTATTAGGACAAAAAGCTCGTGCTTGTGGCATTCATCTCTTGATATCCACTCAGAGCCCAACCACCAATATCATCACTGGTTCAATTAAGAGCAATCTCGCCACTCATGTCGCTTTAGCGACATCAAACGTTACCCAGTCCATTACTATCCTCGGAGAAGGAGGAGCGGAAAAACTTCTCGGAAAAGGCGACATGCTCGTTCAATCTCCTCTCGTTAGCCGAGTTGGTCTAGTTCGACTCCAATGTGCCTTTATTCAAAGAAAAGAAATTGTCCGAGTTGTCGGGTATCTCAAAGAGCATTATTCAACCAACTATAGTGAAAGATTCCTCAATTTAGAGGAAGAAGCTGCTAAGGCCGGCCAAGCTGCTGTGATGAATGGAACTGTTTCAGCTTCACTCGATCCTGCTGAAGAAGCCAAATATCAAGGCATAAAAGAGTGGGTTATGGGCCAAGAATTTATGTCAATGTCACGCATTCAGGGTGAATGTGCGGTTGGCTTTAATCGCGCTCGTCGCTTCTTTACTCGTTTACAACAAGAAGGTGTTGTTTCCACTGATGTCGAAGCTAATCGAGGTTGCCGTGTCTTAATGCACGATACCACTAGTGGAAATTATGAAATACCAACCAGTGAAGATTACAGCTCAATAGGATAGAGGAAAATACATGAATTATTTTGTTAAAGCTAAATTGATTTCATTGCGTCGTATTACCTTATTGATTTTTACACAAAATATCATCCCCGATAACATCGATTTCCATCTCTATATTGGCGATAAGAGAAAAGAAACACTCAAAATTATCCGCCATGCCGCTAATCTGAATGTCAATTTTTATGAGTTAGAAATGAGCGAGGATTATCCTTTTGGGCATCGATGCTTTCTTTATATCCCTTCTTATCCTCTTCAAGTTATCGATAATTCACAGGCCATTCATTTTGCTGAAGCCGAGAACTTATTTTCTTGTCCCGAAGTTTCTTTTGGCAACTTCTATACCCCAGAAAAAACGACTTTCCGTGTTTGGGCCCCTTTATCGACTTTAGCGGTATTAAAAATTATCCGCGATGACAAACATTTTGATGTCTATCCGATGCAAAGAAAAGAAAAAGGCATTTACGAAATCTCGCTATCTGGTGATTTTGAAAATGTCAGTTATTGCTATCTTATTGAAAATAACGGTATGACTCGCCAAGCTCGTGATCCCTACGCTCGAGCGACCACATTGGATAGCCAATATTCGGCGGTTGTCGATCTCTCAAAGATAAAGAATATACCTCTTAAACATCCAAAAACGAAAATCAATAATCTCCTTGATTGTGTGATATATGAAACCAATGTTCGTGATTTTACCGAAGATAAACACACAAACATAGAACAAAAAGGAAAATACCTAGGTTTTGTGGAACCAGGACGTTCAACAGTGAAAAACCACCCTGCTGGTCTTGATTATCTCAAATATCTTGGCATTACCCATATTCAATTGAATCCGATTCTCGATTTTAGAGGAGTTCCTGATTTAAAAGTTAATCTAGGATATAACTGGGGATACGATCCAATCAGTTTCTTCGCTATCGAAGGCTCATATTCTAATTCCCCTGAAAAGCCTCTTGCTCGTATGGAAGAATTCAAGACCATGGTGGAAGAATTACATGAAAGCGATATTCGGACCATTGTTGATGTGGTTTATAACCATGTCTATGAGTACTTTGAAAGCGATTTAGAAAAGATTGTTCCTGGATACTTCTTTAGAATAAAGAAAAACGGCATGTTATCCCAAGCCTCTGGCTGTGGAAATGATTTTGCTAGTGAAAAGACCATGGCGCGCAAAATCATCGTTGAAAGCGCCAAAAATCTCGTTGAACTTTATGATATTGATGGTTTCCGTTTTGATTTGATGGGATTACTCGACATTGAGACAATGAGAATTCTAGCCGATGAATGTCGGAAAATAAAAAGTGATCTGGTCTTCTATGGTGAAGGATGGAACATGGATGCCAACTTACCAGAAAACGAAAAGGCTTGTTCTGATAACGCTGCATTGTTGCCGGATTATGGATTCTTTAATGAGATGTTTCGCGATATCGCTAAAGGCCCAACTTTTCACGATAAGATAGCTCAAAAAGGTTTCATCAATGGAGATGTTGGTTATCGCTTTGGAGCAAATTTCATCTTTCATGGTTCTGTTATCAATCACTCCTATGAACCAAAATTTGTCTTTGCTCATCAATCAATCAACTATGTTGAATGCCACGACAACAATACACTTTTTGATAAATTGACTTTTTCCAATTTTGAAGAAGATGAAAATACACTCTATAAACGAATCAAGCTCGCAAATGCATTAACAGTTTTATCTTTTGGTGTCCCCTTTATTCATATGGGACAAGAAATTGGCTTGAGCAAATACGGACTCGACAATACTTACAATCGTTTGTATGTCAACAATATGAATTGGGAACAAGTCGACACTAATTTTGACATGGTATCCTATTTAAAGATGGTGATTGAGTTGAGAAAGAACGCTCTTCCTTATCTCAAACTAAATGCTCAAAATGACATTGCTAATCTCTTTGAAACTATCTATTGCGATAATGGGCTACTTGTTTTTTACTCTGATAAGAAAGAACTACTTCAGAAATATCAAAAATTATTGATTGTTATTAACCCTACTAATGCTAATCAAACATTTCACACTGATGAATACTTTGCCTCGTTAACTTTAGCTAAAGAAGGCGAAGTGCTCACCAAAAACAACTTAATCCCACCGACTTCATTTAATATTTTATACATAAAATAAGATTGCGACTTTTCAAAGCTTTGCTCAATTATAATGATGATAATGGGGAGCTTTTTATGATTAGTAGTGTTGTGATTACCGGTTATTTGAATGAGATTGTTAATGAAAAATTTCGTCTTATTAAAACAAGTTCAGAAGATGCCTTTCAGCCTTGCGAAGAATTAGTTTCATATATTCCTGTTTTGTATTGGACACGAGACCAGAAAAATCCTCTCTTATCAACCAAAAAAGGAGCCTATATCGTCATTCGAGGACATATAGAAAGCGACAATAATCTCGGTCTTTATATTCTCGCCGAAACCATACAATTGTCTAAATAGAAAAAAAGAATATAATATTCTTATGTTACATTACATCAAGGCGATCTTTTTTCAAGGGATTCCCATCCTTTGGGCTTATATTACGTGGATGAAACGTTATTCCAAACATCCCGACCGTTATCCACTTGCTTTGAGATATAAAAAACTATCAAAACTAACCCGTGCGGTTGCTAAAAGCTTAAATGTTGAATTTCATATTGAAGGCTTGGAAAACATTCCAAATGAGCCATACTATTTAGTGGCAAATCACCTCTCATTTTTCGATCCATTGGCTTTTGTATGCGTTCTTGATAAACCGATCAGTTTTGTAGCAAAGATGGAGAGCGAAAAAATGCCTTTTGTCGGCTTAGCGGTCAAAATTCTCAACGGCTTATTTATTAATCGAGATGACATCAAAGATTCGCTTAAGACAATGATGACTCTCACCGATAATTTGCAAGAAAAAACTAGAAATTGGTCAATTTTTCCCGAAGGGAAACGAAATTTTGACCAAATGGCGTTGTGCAGTGAATTCCATCATGGAACATTTAGATCTGCGACTCGCACCAATACTCCGATTTTACCAGCTGCTATTTTTGGTACTTCCCGTGTTTTGCAGACAAAGCCTGAATATAAGAAGTTTCCAATTTTCATCAAGTTTTTGCCTCCAGTGCTACCCCATCAATATGAAAATATGAATACTAAAGATATCGCAAAAAGTATTCAAGATTCGATTCAAAGAACTATCTCTTTCGATCTTCGTTTGAAAGATCACGAATATATGTCAAAACGTTATCCTCGTAAGTACCGCTTTAATCACAATGATTAATTAATATTATTTTTTCTTAAATATTTGGGATAACGGTTTTTTATAATTTTTCCATCGCTTTTTGCAATATCAATATTCAAAGAATCATATTTCATAAGGACAAAACCGTGTGGATTATTTAATGAGATGTAATTTCCTTTTAGATACTCTAAACTCTGGTGACGATCGAGACTAGTTGCTTGAATAAAAGTATCTATGTATCGAGCGTAGTGGATATCGTATTTGATAACATTTCCACTGATCTCACCAATTTTTACACCGTACCGGATGATGGATAATCCTTTAATAGGGAAAAACTTTGGAATTCCAAAGAGGGTAGTTCCAAAGCAAATGACGTTTGGACAACCAGGAATTGATTTACTATAAGTCCTGAAGTTTGTCTCACGATTCATGGTAAAAGGTCGATATGGTTTTTTGATGTGACAAATGTAATGACCTTCTCCTGGAAAAATATGAGGGAAAAGATGAACGCCAATTGCCTTTTTAGTAGTGTAAAATAATTTATTGGCTTTGATTTGAGATAGTTGCGCATCGGTATGGGCTAATAAATGTTCAATTACTTCTTCATTTTCTTCATAGGAGAATGAACAAGTAGAATAGGACAACGTTCCACCTGGTTTAAGCATTTCATAAGCGATGATAATCAGATGTTTTTGAATATCCTGACACTTCAAAACCTTTTCATAAGTCCAATCCATTTTGATTAAATCATTTTTGCGAAACATTCCACTTCCTGAACACGGTGCGTCGAGGACAATTTTATCGAAAGTATCTCGATAATTTTGATATATTAATGAAAAATCATTTGATGTTATCATTGTGTTTCCGATTCCAAGTCTTTCAATATTTTCAAGAATTTTCCCCGCTCTAGCTCTTGAAATATCATTAGCGATTATCAATCCATGATTATTCATAAGAAAGGAAGCTTGGACCGATTTTCCTCCCGGCGCAGCACATAGATCCAAAACAGTATCATCTTCGAAAAACTCAAGTAAACTAGACACTGTCATCGCGGATGGTTCTTGCAAATAAAAAGCTCCTAATTCATGTTCCAAACTTTTGCCTAAGTCATAGATATTCTTATCATAAATAAACGCGTGTTGTGCAATAGGGTGTGGGATAACATTTGGATGGGAAAGTAAAAACTCGCAATCATTCATTTTGCGGTGATTTAATAGTACAGCGTGTTTTGAATCTTGATTGAAAGATGCGATGAGTGAATCGATTTCTTGATTTGTCAAATATTTCTGAAGATGCGTTTTAAAATTCATAGGTTTATTGTACAATAAAAGACAAGCAAAAAGTATTCTTAATACATGATGCTGTGTTAAGATAAGAATGAGGTAATTTTTTTATGAGAATGGTTGATTTAATTATTAAGAAACGCGATGGTCACGAATTGAGCGATGAAGAAATTCGCTTTTGGATTAGCGGATACGCCCAAGGAGAAATCCCTGATTATCAAAGCAGCGCCATGCAAATGGCGATTTTGTTCAAAGGGATGAGTCATCGCGAAGTTTCAACATTAACTGATGCAATGGAGCATTCCGGAGAAACATTAGATCTCTCGATGCTAAAAGGCGTTAAAGTCGATAAACATAGTACTGGTGGCGTTGGTGATAAGACAACTCTTGTTCTTGGACCAATGGTCGCCGCCTGTGGCGCTACTTTAGCAAAGCTAAGTGGTCGTGGATTAGGACACACTGGTGGTACTTTAGATAAATTAGAATCAATTCCTGGCCTAACAATCGCTATCTCTGGACAGAGATTTATCGATCAAGTCAACAGCATTGGCATTGCGGTTGCTGGACAAACAAAGTCTTTAGTTCCTGCAGATAAAAAAATGTATGCACTGCGTGATGTCACTGGAACTGTCGAATCTATTCCTCTTATTGCTGCAAGTGTTATGTCCAAAAAACTCGCCAGTGGATCAGATGCCATTTTACTTGATGTCACTGTTGGCGAAGGTGCTTTTATGAAAAACATGGATGATGCTCGTGAATTAGCTCACATCATGGTGCAAATTGGAAATCGTTTAGGACGCGATACTCGAGCCGTCCTTTCCGATATGAGTGAACCTTTAGGAATGGCGGTTGGCAACTCTTTAGAAGTTAAAGAAGCTATTGAAGCTCTTCATGGACGTGGTCCAGAAGATTTAATGGAATTATGCTATACAGCTGGCTCAATTATGCTTGTCCAAGCCAAGTGCGCTAAAGATAAAGCTGATGCTCGCAAAAAACTTGAGGAAGTTATTGCTAATGGGTCAGCGTTCAAAAAGTTCTGCCAAATGGTAGAAGCCCAAAATGGTGATCTAAGCTATATCCTACATCCTGAAAAGTTTGAAGTGAGCAAAAATGTCATTGAATTAGTGGCAGAAAAAGATGGCTATGTTAAGTCCATCGATGCTTTAGAAATTGGTGAAAGCTCAATGAGACTTGGTGGTGGTCGCGCAACACTCGATGACATTATCGATATGTCCGCTGGCATTCTCCTCAATAAAAAAGTTGGTGACTTTGTCCATAAAGGAGACAAGCTTTGCACTGTTTATACAAACAAAGACAAAGCTGTCTATCTCCCAGTATGCGAAGATATTAAACACGCGTTTGTTATTGTCAAAGAACACGTTGAACATACTACAGTAATTAAAGAAATTATCGAATTGTAATATGCAGAAGCCTCTTGCAGATCAATTACGCCCTAATAATCTCGACGAAATGGTCGGACAGTCTGACCTCTTGAAAAAGGAAAGTGTCTTTCGTCGTGTCATTGAGGCTAATCACATTCCCAATATGATTTTCTATGGCCCTCCTGGGACAGGAAAAACAACCATGGCGAATATCATCGCGAAACAGAGCAACCTATCTCTTTATCGTTTAAACGGAACAACTGCATCAACAGAGGATATCAAAAAGATAATTGCCGACATAAATAGTGTCTTTACAAGTGAAGGAATCTTGCTGTATTTAGATGAAATTCAATATCTGAACAAAAAACAGCAACAGTCACTTCTTGAATTCGTTGAATCTGGTGACATAACTCTTATTGCTTCGACAACTGAGAACCCATATTTTTACATTTACCCCGCCTTACTTTCTCGATGTACTGTCTTTGAATTTAAGGCTATTCCATCCAGTGAAATTGCTAAAGGATTAAGAAGAGCGATTCTAGAATTGAAGCTTGAAATTGAAAATGATGCTTTAGAATTATTGGCTGATTATTCGAATGGCGATATGCGAAAAGCCCTCAATAATTTGGACTTCCTTGAACACTCTCTTGGATTAAAAGATCGCCTAATTACCAAGCAAATCGTCGCTGATTTTATCGATAAGGGTAATATTTCCTACGATCGAGGAGAAGATAAACATTACGATAATCTATCTGCTTTGATGAAATCTTTGCGTGGAAGCGATCCTGATGCTAGTCTTTTTTATCTTGCTAAATTATTAGAAGGTGGCGATTTGATTGCCGCCTGTCGTCGTCTCTTATGCTCAGCTAATGAAGATGTTGGAATGGCATATCCACAAATCATTTCGATTGTTAAATCAGCTGTTGACACTGCTTTGCAACTTGGAATGCCTGAGGCTAGATTACCCCTTTCTAACGCAGCAATTTTGATTGCCACTGCGCCAAAGAGTAATTCTGCTTTATCAATTGATCTAGCGATTGAAGATGTTCGAAAAGGAAAGGGAATTTCTGTTCCTAGATCTTTACAAAATACTCATTTTGATGGTGAAGAATCTACCCAAAAAGGACAGAATTATCTCTACCCTCATCAATATGCACACAACTGGGTAAAACAGCAATATTTGCCAGATGACATTAAACAATCGAAGTATTATATCTATAAAAACAATAAATTTGAACAGGCCCTAAAAGCCTATTGGGAAAAAATAAAAAAGGAATAGTCATGAAAGTAGTATTGTCAACAGTAAGTGAAGCCTCAGTAACAATTAAAGGAAAAACAGTGGGAAAAATCGGACGCGGTTTTCTTTTGTTAGTGGGCTTTACGGATGGTGATAATAAAGAAATAGTCGAAAAGATGGCTGATAAAATTTTGGCTTTGCGAGTTTTTCCTGATGAAAATGGATTGATCAATATCTCGCTTCAAGATGTTGGTGGTTCCATTCTCTCTATTAGTCAATTCACTCTCTATGGCAATGCAAACAAAGGAAGAAGACCTTCGTTTATCAATGCGTTAAGACCCAATGAAGCAGAACCTTTATATCTTTATTTCAATCAACTAATTGAAGAAAAATATGGAAAAATCTCTTCCGGATTATTTGGCGCGGATATGAAAGTTCAATCAATTAATGATGGGCCTTTTACCCTACTACTAGATAGTAAGGAGATATTTTCATGAAAGTATTAATCGGTTTATCCGGTGGCGTTGATAGCGCCGTCGCTGCTTATTTATTACAACAACAAGGCTATGAAGTGACAGCCTGCTTTATGCGAAATTGGGATGCTCTTGCGAATAACGATCAGTTAGGAAATCCGACTATCAATGATTCACAATGTCCTCAAGAAAAAGATTACGATGATGCTGTTAAAGTGGCGAATAAACTAAGCATTAAATTGTTAAGAATTGATTTTGTTAAACAATATTGGGATGATGTTTTTTCTTATTTGTTAAAAGAATATAGGGCTGGTCGAACCCCGAACCCCGATATTTTTTGCAATAAATATATCAAATTCGGTCCCTTCCTCGATTATGCCAAAGAAAATGGTTTTCCTTTGATCGCAATGGGTCATTATGCAAAAAGGATTGACCAAGATGGAAAAGCGTTTATGCTCAAACCCTTTGATAAGAACAAAGATCAAACCTATTTTTTGAGCCAAATCAGTCAAAAACAACTCTCTTCCTGTCTATTTCCTTTAGGAGATATCGATAAGCACGAAGTCCGAAAAATTGCTCACCAATTAGGACTGGAATCAGTGATGGATAAAAAAGATAGCACTGGTATTTGTTTTATTGGAGAAAGACATTTTCGAGATTTCTTGATGAATTATTTGCCGGCACAGAGGGGAAAAATAGTTGATGTTGAGACTCAAAGAATTATTGGTTACCACGAAGGGGCGATGTTTTACACCATTGGACAACGAAAAGGATTGGGTATCGGTGGAATTTCCGGAGAAGAAGCGAAGGGATGGTTTGTTGTTAATAAAGATGTAAAGAAAAACATCCTTTATGTCGCTTCTGGACAAGAAACCGATTATCTATATAGTGATTCTTGTACGGTGACGGATTTAAATTTCATAACTGATGTACCACTAGAAGGAAAACACCTAACCGCTAAATTTCGTTATCGACAGGCCGATTTAGGTGTCACCATCCATTTTATTGATGATAAAATGTTTGAGCTTATCTTTGATAAGCCATATAAAGCTGTCACCCCTGGACAAGCCGCTGTTCTATATGATGGCGAGATTTGTTTAGGTGGTGGTTTAATTGAACATATTTTTCGCAATCAAAAGCAAATAGATATCTAGTTTTTATCATATTTATGTGATAAATTAACTTTAAGCAGGAAAAGAAATCTGTTAGAGCTTCTTTTAGAGAATATCGGTCGGTGAAAAGATATAGAAGCAGATAGATGGGCCACTTCCCAAGACGCGGGTAACGCCGCCGGTCTACTACCGTATAGTAATAATTAAGAGCAATACGCAATAGCGTGTGAATAAGGATGGTAACGCGGTTATTAATCGTTCCTTAAGGAACGTTTTCTTATCTATGGAGGAAAATTATGAAAAAATTAACAGCTGATCAAATTCGCCAAATGTGGTTAGACTTCTTCAAAAGTAAGGGCCACCACATCGAGCCAGGTAGTTCTTTAATTCCAATTAACGATCCTACTTTATTATGGATAAATGCTGGTGTCGCTGCTTTAAAAAAGTATTTTGATGGCAGTGAAATTCCTCCAAGTAGACGGATTACTAACGCCCAAAAATCGATTCGTACAAACGACATTGAGCATGTTGGTCATACTGCTCGACACCACACTTTTTTCGAAATGCTTGGCAACTTCTCGATCGGTGACTATTTCCGAAAAGAGGTAATTGCTTTTGCCAGCGAACTCTTATTCGATGAAAAATGGTTCGCTTTTTCTAAAGAAAAACTATACATCACATATCATCCGGATGATTTAGAAACCAAAAAAGAATGGATGAGTCACGGAGTGAGTGAAGATCATTTGATTCCAATGGCTGACAACTTTTGGGAGATTGGTGCCGGTCCATGTGGTCCCGACACTGAAATGTTCTATGACCGTGGCGAAAAATATGATCCTCACGGTCTTGGAATAAAACTTTTAAAAGAAGATATTGAAAATGATCGTTATGTTGAAATTTGGAATATCGTCTTTTCCCAATTCAACTCTGAGCCAGGAAAACCCAGAAGCGAATATAAAGAACTCCCCAGTAAGAACATTGATACTGGCGCAGGATTAGAAAGATTTGCCTGTATTTTCCAAGAAACTGATTCAAACTTTGAGACTGATTTATTCTGGCCAATTATTCAAAAAACCGAAAAGATTTCTAAACATAAATACGAAGACAATAAATTAGCCTTCCGGGTTATCGCTGATCATATTAGAACGATTACCTTCGCCTTAGCGGATGGTGAAATGTTTTCTAACGAAGGTCGTGGTTATGTTTTAAGAAGACTACTTCGTAGAGCAGAGAGATATGGACGAGTCATTAATATTAATCATCCATTCCTATTTGAACTTGTCGATGTTGTTAGAGATATCATGAAAGCCTACTATCCTTATCTTGCAAATAAAGAAGAACTTATTGTCAAGATGATTAAGGGAGAAGAAGATAAGTTCTTGAGGACTCTCGCTAATGGTGAGGCTCTCTTGCTCAAAAACATTCAAGGTGTCAAATTGTTAAGCGCGGAAGATATGTTCCGTCTTTACGATACTTTTGGTTTCCCAAAAGAATTGACAGTTGAAATTTGCCACGAACACGGAGTAGAAGTTGATATGGAAGGCTTCAATAAATTGATGGAAGCCCAAAAAGAAAGAGCTCGTCAGGCGCGAGGCGAAATGCAAAGCATGAATCGTCAATCATACGATTTAATGAAATGCACGATTCCTTCAGAATTCATTTATCAAACCGAGCCAATAAAAGGCAAAGTTGTCGCTTTGTTTGTTGATGGAGTTCAAGTTGATTCCATTTCCGATAGCGGAGAAGTAATACTCGATAAAACCAATTTCTATGCGGAAAGTGGTGGACAAGTCAGCGATAGTGGAACTCTTGAAAGTTCTTCTATCGCTCTTAGAGTTACCAGAGTAAATAAGGCACCAAATAAACAGCACCTACATCATGTTGAAGTGATGTTTGGAGAGGTTAAAGTTGGCGTTATTTTAACAGCTAAGGTTGATCAAGAAAAGCGCTTAAAAACAATGCGCAACCATTCCTCTGTTCACCTTTTACAAAAAGCTCTAAGCGATGTGCTTGGTGACCACATCTCTCAACATGGTTCTTATGTATGTGATGAATATTCAAGATTTGATTTTAATCACTTTGAAAAAATCAGCTCCGAACAATTGAATGAAGTGGAAAGAAAAGTAAATCAATGGATTAGCCAAGCAATTCCAAATGATACTCAAGTGTTGCCAGTCGATGAAGCCAAAAAGCTCGGGGCAAAAGCGCTCTTTAATGACAAATATGGAGATGTTGTCCGAGTTGTCTGTTTCGGAGATGTCAGCAAAGAGTTCTGCGGAGGGACTCATGTCAAAAATACTGAAGATATTGGGGTTTTTGCCATCGAATTTGAAGAATCTATCGCCGCTGGAGTTCGTCGAATACAAGCGAGGACTTCCGCTGGTGCTTATGAATTAATTAAGAAACGAGAAGCAGTTTTGCATCACGTAATGAAAGAAGTCAACGTCACTTCAATCAGTGATATTGTTAGTCGCTTAATTAGTCAGAAAAATGACTTTGAACTAACAAAAAAAGCTCTATCTGTTTTAGAAGACAGGTTAGCACAATCACAGGCTAATAATTTGCAAAACGAATTCGAAGAAAAGGGAAATATTTCTCTATTAATTAAGTTTATCAAAGCGAGCAAACGTTCTGATTTATTAGCCCTTATTGATCGCTTAAAACAAGGCAATGATCATTATGTTATCATTCTAATTGGACAAGATAACAACTCGATTTCAATCGTGGTGGCTTGTTCAGAGAAAGCTATTAAAGCAGGTTATAAGGCTGGAGAATTAGTTCGTCATGTTTCTCGCCTATTAGAAGGTAGTGGTGGAGGACGTGATGAACTCGCAAGTGGAGCGGGAAAATCAGCGGAAAAAATTCCTGAAGCTCTTCAATCAGTTAAGGAATTATTCAAATAAATGAAAAAGATTTTAGGTCTCGACTTAGGAACAACGACTCTTGGAATTGCCCAGAGTGATATTTTGGGCTTTGTTCATGGAATTGAAACATTTCGTTTTCCAAAAAACCAATATATCGTTGCTCGTCAGCATGTTTTAAAACTCTTAGAGGATTTAGAAATCAATGAAATTGCATTAGGCTTACCTCTTCATTTAAGTGGCCAGATGAGCGAAATGGCCAACAATGTGGTGCGTTTTAAAGATGATTTACTGGCTGCTAATCCTAAATTGGAAATCGCTCTTGTTGATGAACGCTTATCCAGCGTATCCGCTCATGATACCATCAGTGCTAGAGGCATGAACCATGATCAAAGAAAACAAAATGTCGATAAAATCGCCGCCTGTGTTATCCTAGATACATATATTAGAACAAAGGAATTTAACCATGGAAAATAAAATTGAAAATCAAATCATCATCACTGATAGCGAGGGAAAAGAACATTTAATGGAGATACTCTTCACCTATGAACATCCCGAAAGGAAAACTTCATATGTTTTCTTCTTTGAACCCGGCCATCCTGAGGAAATCATCGCTATGCGATACAATCAAGAAGGCGAATTAGAAGAGATTGAAGACGATGAGGAATACGCTGAAGTAGAAGAAGTGTTCAATGCCTTCAACGAAGATCCCTCAATTAAAGAATCATAAACACGCAATTATTTAAATAAAAACAAGGGTTGAATCCTTGTTTTTATAATACCCAGAATATAATGACACCCAGCAAAGCACTGATTGCGAGAATCGCAATTGGATGTGGGCTTTTCTTTTTAATAAATCGATAGGCAAGATAAAAGCCAAAAACCATTAAGAATATGGTAATTGATTCGCGATAACTTGATGTTAAATGGAAGGTTTGCGGTCCATTTGAATAGATAATTAATTTGATGAGGAAGACAACTGCAGTTCCAAAGATAAGACCAAGAACAATGGGGCGGATACCAGATAGAGCCCCTCTCACAAAACGATTTTTGATGAATCGACTAATTAGAACGGCAACAATTATAATGATGATAAAGGAAGGCAAGACAACGCCGATTGTCGCACATACTGCTCCGAATAATCCCCCGGTTTGGGAACCAACAAATGTCGCAATATTTATGGCGAATGGTCCTGGAGTTGATTCGCTAATAGCGATGAAATCAGTAAGGTTCGAAGAATCAATCCATCCACGAGCAACAACTTGCTCTTGAATAAGAGAAATCATCCCATATCCACCGCCAAAAGTGAACAGCCCAATTAAGAAGAAAACATAGAACAATTCAAAGAAAATCATTGCTGTATTTCTCCTTTTCTTAAAGCGGTTGAAACGATACCGATAACCATTCCTAATAGAATTAGAATAATTGAGATAGAAACTTTGAAACTTCCGATGCTCAGACTAAAGTCAAAGAAAAACGAAAGGATGATCAAACTAACAGTAAGACAGAAAAGCAAAATGGTTACTGGTGAAAGTTTTACCGATTTTTTTAATTTGATTACTGCATCAATCAACAAGATGATGACACCAGAACGAATGCCAAGGAATGCTGCTTGAACTACTGTCCAAGATAAGAAAGTTTGATAAAAGAATGATATTAATAATATCACAACAAAAGAAGGAATAACCAATCCGAGAGTGGCAAAGAAGCTTCCCCAAAAACCAGCGACACGATATCCAACAAAAGTAGCGGTATTAACAGAAATCGGACCTGGTGTCGATTCACTAATAGAAAGGACATCTAGCATCTCGCTTTGATTTATCCAACGATTTTTTTCGACGACTTCTCTTTCAATGATCGAAATCATGGCATAGCCACCGCCAAAAGTTAACGCCCCTATCTTCATAAAGGTGAGAAATAGATTGATGAGAGTAGGAAATGCAATCTTTTTACGCATGGCTTATATTATATATAAATATGTCGTTTAAATAAACTATGGAAATTGTATTGCTCAATTGCTATAATAACGCATGCTTATTTAAATAATAAATAAAGAGGAAACAAGAATGACTGAAAAATTAAAAATAACTAAAGTTGGCTATCAAAAATTACAAGAAGAACTCCGTACTTTAATCGATGTAACAAGAGATGAAGTTAAATCCCAATTAGCAGAAGCTCGGGCCCAAGGTGACTTGAGTGAAAACGCTGACTATGATGCTGCTCGCAATAAACAAGCCGAAGTCGAAGCTAGAATTAAACAAATCGAAGACATTTTAGAAACCGCGGAGATTATTGAAGAATCAAAACACACCAACCGTGTCGCTCTTGGCTCAACTGTTACAATCAAGGTTTTATCAACTGGCAGTGAACAACGTTATAAGATTCTCGGAACTATCGAAAGCGATCCATTCAATGGTGTCATTTCAAATATTTGCCCTCTCGGTGAAGCTATTGTTGGCAAATCCGTCGGCGAACAAGTTGAAGTAAAAGGTTTAAAACCATATAAAGTCGAAATCGTGAAAATCGAGACCGGTGAAAACGGTAAAGACTCCAAGTAATCTTATTTTCCAAATTTTTCTCAACAAATGCCTCCTAATGTTTAGGAGGTTTTTTAAATGGTAAAGATTCTTATTGGAGTGATTATCGTCGCTTTCATCGTTATTGGGGGCTTTATGCTTCTCGATCCAAATCTAACACAAAACAAAAGTGGAGAAATCACCGAAACTGATGAAACGCACACTTTTTCTATCGAAGGAGAAATTAGCAAAGAGGGCACCTATAACATTAGTGGACTAGTCACAATGTCTGATCTCATCGAAGCGGCGGGTGGCGCGACAAGTAATGCAGACGATTTAGCTTATTTTGATGATGTTGAATTAACAATTGGTGATACCTATTATATTTCCCCAAAATATGATGTCACTGATGTGTGCAACAACACGCCTATTGTAAAGGTAAACATCAATGACGATCTAGCTGAAGAAATGACAGCTATCAACGGAATTACCAGTACCATATCGAATTCGATAGTCACCTATCGCCAAGAAAACGGTTCATTCCAGACTCTTGAAGAGCTGATGGAAGTATATGGAATTGGCAACGCAACTTATCGAAAGATTAGAAATTACGTCACTTTGAAATAGTGGTCATCCTACTTTTATTCATTGCCTTTTGGCTTGGCTTATCATGGAAATATAGTTTCATTCTTTTTGCCGTCATCATTATTGCCTTATTGGTTTTCATCTTTGTAAGGCACGGAAAGAAAATCCTGATTATTGCCTTTCTTCTATCGCTTTCTGGTATTGGTTACAGTTTTGTAAATATCAATCAAAATAAAGAACAATACGAAGGATTTGTTTATGATGCAAAAGACAATTATTTCTTATTCTTAACTGGAGGAGAAAGATTGTATTGCTACGCCAAAGAAAACCAATATGACATTGGAGATTATTTAATAATTAGGGGATATAAAAGAGAACTTGATTTTTCCCAAATTGAATCTGGTTTTAACTTCACTAATTTTTTAAATCATAAAGGAATAAACTATCAAATATTTGGGACCAAAATTACTGCCAAATTCAGCAACCCTTTAAAGATAAAAGCATATCGAAAATGGTTTCTTGGTCATTTTGACAATAATACAAAAAGTCTGATTAACGCAATCTTATTTTCTAACCAAGACGATGCTGAGGTGGTGAATAATATTAGCGATCTTCACTTGTTGAAATTTGTATCAGCAAGTGGTATTTATCTTCATGCTTTCCAGTCTTTTTTGGAATTCCTTTTAAGCTTTAAACTCAAAGAAAAATGGGCGAAGTTAATTCCTTTATTTGTCTTATTGCCTTATGCCCTTTTCGCTTTTCCTCGTTTTACAGTTATTCGGGTAATTGTGATGGGATTTGCACGATGGATCAATCGATTTGTAAAACGTAATAATTTATCAAATCATAGTCTTATCGGCTTGGTTGGTTTAATGTTTTTGGTCATTGATCCTTATCTTGCTTATCAAGATAGTTTTATTCTTGGATTTAGCATTCCTATTTTTATGTCATTTATTAGTAAAATAACAGGACGATTTAAAAAATATCCTCGCAAAGTTTTTGAAGCTATATTTTTATTAATTTTCTTTCTCCCATTTGAGTTGAGATATTATCATAGTCTTTCTTTGCTGAGCCCTGTCATGCAAGTATTTCTCTCTCCCCTTTTCTTATTATTAGGTGTCTCATCATTTCTTTCTTTCTGCTGTCTTCCCATTTATCCGGTGGTCAATTTCTTCGGATTATTAGTTACCTATTCAATGATGCCTATTTCATTTTTAAAATGGGAAATATTTTCTAGTTCAATGTCTGAATGGCTGGTGGCATTATATTATTTGTGCTACGGGGTTTTTCTTTATTATTTAGCTAATGGTTTTCGCATAATTTATCGCCCGTTAGGACTTGCGCTGATGAGTTTCATCATTATCAATTTTTTGCCTTTAGAAAACGTTATTTCTGATCAAGTTTATTTCATCAATGTTGGACAAGGTGATGCTTGTTTAATAAGGGAACAAAACCGCACCATATTAATTGATACAGGAGGATCTATTTATCAAGATATTGCCAAAGAATGTTTGATCCCTTTCTTTAAAAAGAAAAAAATCTATAACATTGATTATGTTATAACTACCCATGATGATTATGATCATTCTGGCGCTTTTAATTCTCTTAGAGAAAATTTTAATATAGACAATTATATAAGTGCTCCAGAGGATTTTCCTTTCACATATGGAAACATAACAATCGAAAATTACAATCAGCATATTAATGAAAGCAATGATGAAAACGAAAAATCACTGGTTCTTGGTTTTCATTTTATCCATCGCGATTTCCTTATTATGGGAGACGCACCGATATCTGTCGAAAAAAATATCATGAATGAATATAGCCATATACCATGTGACATCTTAAAAATAGGTCATCATGGTTCTGATACTTCGACATCATATTCTTTTGTTGAATATTTAGATCCGGAAGAAGGTATCATTTCGGTTGGAAGGAACTATTATGGCCATCCTTCTAATAAAGTTCTTCAGATATTAAATAAAGCAGGCGTGGAGATTAGAAGGACAGACAAGGAGGGCACAATCAATTATTTCAACTACATTTTTATGTAGTTTTTTGTCATAATGGTTACATGATTTATTTAATATATGGCAATCAGGCCCCCACAATTAAGAAAAGGCTCAACGCTATTATTAAAGAAAGACTTCCTGACAAGGATGAAATGAATTTCGTTCGATACGACGGAAGCCTTACTTTAATTCAAGAATGCATCAGCGACGCTAATTCTTTGCCCCTTGGATATGAACATAAGGTGGTGGTTGTCGATTCCTGTTATTTTTTGTTAAAACCCAAACCACGCAATAAAATTGAAAGTGAGCAAGACTACGATGTTTTGAAAAAATTTATTGATAAACCTTCTGAGGAATGCGATTTAGTTTTAATTGTTCCTTCCTCAAGCATTGATAAAACGTGTGATATTTTTAAGTTATTACAGCAAAAAGGCAAAACCTTTGAGATTATTGATCCAACTGCTGATCAATGGAATAGTTATGTTGCCCAATATTGTCGAGAACTGAAAAAAATGAGAATCGATAATGATGCTTTGTATGAATTAGGTCAAAGAACATCGGGGGATGTCTCTTTATTTCAAAACAGTGTCGCAATTTTAGAACTTTACACCGATCATATAGCATATGAAGACGTCATAAAGATGGTGACTAGACCTTTAGATGACAATGCGTTTTTACTATTCAATTATTTAGTGCAAAAGAAAATTTCGGAAGCTTTAGGACTATACCGCGATTTACAAGTGGCGATGGTCGAACCCGTTACTCTTATCAGCATGTTGGCCAACCAGTTCCGCTTACTGAATCAAATTTCTTTCTTGTTCAATAAAGGTCTTGAATCAAACGCAATTGCCAACGAACTTCATCTAAATCCAATTCGTGTTCAAATAATGCTACGATCAGTCCGTTCCATTACTTCTAATGCAATTTGTCGAACTCTCGATGACTTATTCAACCTTGATTTGCAAATTAAAAGCGGTCAAATCGACCGCTATTATGGTTTTGAATTGTTTTTGATCAATTTCAAGAGTTATTAATTTTTATTTAATAATATTCACTAAACGTTGTAATTCGCCTTTTTGACGAGCAGCAGTGTTTTGGTGTTGGACACCATCACTAACAGACTTGTCAATGAGACGGAAAGCTTCGACTAAAAGAACTTCAGCTTTAGCTAAGTCTTTAGCTTCAACGGCTAATTTGACTTTCTTAACAGCTGTTCTCATTGCTGACTTAGCGGATGAGTTTCTAACACGTGCTTTCTCGTTTGTTGCGATACGTTTAATTTGTGATTTTATGTTTGCCATGAATCTTCCTCTTTCAATATCGTTTGTTATGTTATCAAATGTGGGCAAATAATGCAAATTATTTATGTGTTATTTTGCATTTTCCTTTATAAGGACCGCCACTTCATAAACAAAATCGTTTACTGTGGCCATTACCCCGAGTTTTTCTTCCGGGAATGTGATATCGAATCTTTCTTGGACTTCCTTAATCAACTCAACATAATTCATTGAGTCGCCGCCTAAATCATCAATCCAGTTAGCGTCATCTTCAATTTTGAAAGCCGAGAGGACAAGAACCTTGGCAAAAATCTCTCTCATTGGAACCAAAATTGAATTAATTGTTTTTTCATCAAATCCATCAAACTTTTTGGTTTCTTTTTTGACATTAATTGAAACATAGTCTTTTGAACCGTTTTCAAGGCTCTTTTTCACTAAGAATCTCTTAACCTTGATACCATTAGCTAGGGGCAACTTATTCTTTGCTAAGAAAACATCAGATATTTTGACATTATGAGGCAAATGTTGGGCTCTTTCTTTGACTTGAGCTTTCACCATTTCCAATTGCTCATCAGTAACTCCGTTTTCAAGTTCGAGGACAAGAGTAACCTTTTCTTCATGGGAGTTGGCTATTTTAACGCCTAAAACAACAAGGTGACCGACAAAAGAAATTGACTTGAATGATTCTTCAAGTTCATCAGGAAAAATATTCTCGCCATTAGCGTTTATAATGATATCTTTGATTCTACCTTTCAAATAATAGCGGCCATCCTGATCGGATTCGGCAATGTCACCAGTTTGAAAGAATCCATCTTTGTCCAAGATAGTTTTTTGTTCTTTTCCTCCGATGATTTCGCGAATATGTAATGTTGGTGATTTGACTAATAATTCATGATTATCACCAATCTTGTATTCGACACCGTGGAAAGGCTTACCAATGCTACATTTTAACCTTTCATTTACATCACTTGACAATTCGACAGAAGTGACACCGATTTCTGTCATCCCATATCCATTGGATAGAGGATAGCCAAGAGCGTTAATAGTGGTAATGGTTTCGTTAGAAAGGAAGCCACCCCCAGAAATACAAAATCTAAGTTTGGGTCCAAGAAGCATTTTTTGAATCACACAACGCGTAATATCCCATCCAGCTTTCCCGGCCTCTTTCTTGGAAACTTTGCCAAGATTATATTGCATGAATTTTTGAAACAATTCTTTTCTTTCAGGTTCTAATAACTCGACTTTTCTTTGGGTGTTTAAAGCGAGACTATCCCAGAATAGAGGGACACTGTAAACATGAGTAACACCATTTTTTTGACAAACTTTTTGAATTTCACTTGGAGTAATTGCGCGAGGGAAAACCATCGTTTTTCCATAGAAGGTATACCATAAAAAGACTGCGACGAAACCGAAGATATGATGAAAAGGAATCATCGCTAAAATCTTGAGTTTACCGTATTTTTCGGGGTACATTATATCTTTGGTTTCTTTTGGCAAATCCAAAGAGCAACAAATTTGATGGCAAATCGCCTCGCCATTATAAATCATTAATTTGACATCACCAGTTGTTCCACTCGAGCAAAAGATCACTTCATTTTCCCAAACTGGAGAAATGGTATTGGTGACTTTAATGTCTACGATGTCGTCAAACGAAATCTTGGTAACATCGTAGGAGTAAACATCATCAGTAACAATCGCGATGGCATGGCTCTGGGTTAGGATGTTACTTGTTCCTTCCTTGGGAAGCCTAGCATCAATTAACAGTGGCTTATACCCAGCCATTAAAATAGCCCAAAACATTTCCCCCCAATGCTGATTGTTGGCAATCTTTAATCCAACTGGGTAGTGGAGACCATCGGCTTTTAAAATATTGTTAATTGTGGAGGCAAACGAAAAAACATTAACCTTCATCTTACTATATTTATAGTGCTTTAATTTACCTTTTATATCGTAATATTCAACTGCTACCTTGTTTGCATTTCTTTGGCAAATAAGAGTGAACACATCTTGCATTGTCTTATTTTTGTTCATAACGAGAGATGCTGATCTAATAAATTCGTCGACCTTTTTGTATTCAGGATACATAGAAATTTCTCCCCGTTTCTTCGTAAATAATATTAGATATTTTACTTTTTGTCGAGAAGACTATAGAAATTGATCTTCACCTGTTCTTGACTAATGTCAATTACGGCAAACGATAAATCATGGCCATCTCGTGAGAATGATATTGATCCTGGATTAATATAAATTACGCCATCTTTTTCAAAATATTCTCTTGCGTGAGTATGGCCGTGAATAAAGATTTTTATCTTCTGCTCTTTTAAAAAGGAGGCAGCTATTTTTGGGGTATGTTGCATAAATAGTGAGCCATAAGGTGTCATGAATAATAACTTATCGGGTAAATTTGTATCCCAGTCCCGATTGCCCCTAACCATTTCAAAAGGAAAAGTGCTTGAGGAAGATGTTTCTCCATCCCCTGCGTGAAGGTATAAATCGCAATTAGGGAATCTTTTGCGTATTTCATCTAGCGCGACATTATTGCCGTGACTATCTGCACATAAAGCGATTTTCATGCACACATTTTAATGTATTTTGTTTACAAAATGAATTATTATTATTGTGATGGAAAAAGAAAATTTACGCCTTATATTCATGGGAACCCCTCGCATCAGTGCTTTTGTGTTCGAATCTCTCATTGAAGCCGGATACCATTTTGTTGGTCTAATTGCTCAACCCGATCGACCAATTGGCAGAAGTGGTGAAACCGAAAAAGTCCCTACAAAAGTGATTGCAGAAAAATATGGGATACCAGTTTTTCAGCCGGTAAAGATTCGCAAAGACTATGACTTTATAAAAGAATTAAAACCAGATTTAATTATCACATTGGCATATGGACAAATTGTTCCTCAAGCCCTGTTAGATATTCCTCAATACGGATGCTTGAACCTGCATGGTTCTTTGCTTCCCAAATATCGAGGCGCTGCTCCGATTCAGTATGCACTGATAAACAACGAAAAAGAAACCGGAATGACCCTCATGGAAATGATTGACAAGATGGATGCCGGTAGAATGTATGCCAAAAAAATTGTGGAGATAAAATCAGATGATAATTCCACATCATTATTTAAAAAGATGGGATTGGCCGCAAGAGACTTAATTCTCGAAAGTTTACCAAAATACATCGATGGCGAACTGGCTGGTGAAATTCAAGATGAAAGTCTAGTCACATTTGCTCCTAGCATCAAAGTTGAACAAGAAAAACTTGATTTATCAATGGATGCCGAAAAAGTGCTGGGCTGGATAAGAGCGTTGAGCGATAAACCAGGGGCATATTTGCTCCTCGAGGGCGAAAAAGTAAAAATCTATCGGGCCGAATTAGTGAAAATACCCTTCAAAGGACAAGTTGGTGAAGTGATTCAAGCCAATAAGAATGGGCTTGTTGTCCAATTAAATGATGGACAACTATCTATATTGGAAGTCCAAAAAGAAGGCAAAAAAAGAATGGACTTTCGTTCATTTGTTAATGGAAATCAAAAATTGTTTGGAAAAATCTTCGAGTAAAGACTAGAATTGGCTAGTCTTTTTCTTTACTATAATCATATGAACAAATCATTGGAACTTTCGGTTCATCAACTTGTTGACTTTCTTTTAAGACGAGGAGATATCGACAATCGCGTTTTTAATCGTAGCTCAATGCAAGAAGGCAGCCGCATCCATGCCAGTTTTCAAGAAAAACAAGGCAGTGATTACATTAGTGAATACCCTTTAAAGCACACCTTCCTTGTTGATGATGTGACAATTGAATTACAAGGGAGAGCGGATGGAATCATCAAAAAGAGTTATGATGAATTTATCGTTGATGAGATAAAATCCTCAGTCATTGATTTAAACACTTTTAAAGAAGAAAACAACGATTGGCATCTCGGACAAGCCAAATGCTATGCTTTGATGTTCCTATATGAGCAAAATCTTCCTCGAATTGGAGTGAGAATGACATATATCCGTCAGGGTAAAGAAAAAGAAAAAATGGTGGACTACTATTATTTTCTTAAAGAAGAGTTGGAACAATTTGTTTTTGGACTCCTCTATGATTACCTAGCTTTTGTTAACATTATCTTTCGTCACCAAGAGCAAAGAGATATCTCAATCAAGAATCTTCAATTTCCATTTGACAAATATCGAAGAGGTCAAAGAGAACTTGCAAAGTATGCCTATGGCATTACCAAAAATGGTGGTCGTTTCTACTGCGAAGCTCCAACCGGAATTGGTAAAACCATGTCCACTCTTTTTCCTTTCATCAAATCTCTAGCTGACGACGACAAAAGTAAGATTTTTTACTTAACGGCAAAGACATCTGGTAAAGAAGCAGCATATGAAGCGGCTGAATTATTAAAGAGTGAATCGCTCATTCTCAATGACATCGTTGTCACTGCGAAAGACAAGATCTGTTTTTCGAGTGGAAAAGCATGCAATCCCGATGAATGTCCATTTGCTAAAGGTTACTACAATAAAATACAAGGCGTTTTAAAGCAGTCACTACTTGACCATTCGACTTTTAATTACGAAACAATTGTCACAATTGCGCGAGAAAACGAAATCTGTCCCTTTGAATTAGAACTTGATCTCTCGCTATTTTGCGACTTAATCATTTGTGATTATAATTATGTCTTTGATCCAATATCATTCATGAAGCGATATTTTGAAGAAGATGCTAGTCACTATTTGGCTCTTGTAGATGAAGCCCATAATCTCGTTGATCGTTCGAGAGATATGTATAGTGCCTCGATAAGTTACATTTCTTTCTTAAAAGCCCGAAAATCGATTCGCAAAGTAAAACATTCCCGTTTAAAAAAAGCGATGAGCAAATTTGATAAGATGTTTAAAGAAATCTCTACAATCTATCCTGTTGGAAATCATACTTTTGAAGATTTTTCGGAAGAGGAATATAAAATATACAATTCATTCATCAATTTGATGCAAGATCTCAATAAAAATGAACACGAACTAGTCAGCAAAGACTTGCTTGATTTTTATCTTGAAGTCAATCGCTTTATGAAAATTAGTGAGTTCTTTAATGAGCGATATCTAGCCTATTATCAAATCGATGATGATATCAAAATTCATCTCTTTTGTTTAGATGCTTCCTATTTTATTGCTTCGATGACCAATCGATTAAAAGGAAGCGTATTCTTTTCCGCTACCTTATCTCCAATTGAATATTTTATCGACACTCTTGGAGGCAACAAGAGTAGTGACCCAACTCTGATTCTTCCCTCTCCCTTTCCTCAGAGTAACTTCAAATTAATGGTAGCTCCCAAAGTCTCTGTCAAGTATAAAAATAGGGAAGGATCTTATGAAGAAGTCGCTGAATATATTCGAGCGTTTGTAGCAAATAAAGTTGGCAACTATTTTGTCTATACACCAAGTTATGATTATCTTGAAAAACTGATTAGGCTTTTTTCTCCTAAAGATTTTGTTTTCTATCGTCAGGATCGAGATATGTCGGATCAAGAAAAAACTGACTTCCTCGATCATTTTGTCGGACATCCCTCTACTACAACCGTTGGCTTTTTGGTGATTGGTGGATCCTTTGCCGAAGGCATTAATCTTATTGATGATCGTCTCATTGGGGCGGTAATTATTGGCATTGGTATGCCAAGAATCAATTTTGAAAGTGATCAAATTGCAACCTATTTTAAGAGTCAAGATAAACCTGGACACGACTATGCTTATCTCAATCCCGGCATGAATAAAGTCATGCAAGCCGTGGGGAGAGTCATTCGCAGTGAAGAAGATCGAGGAGCGGCTCTTTTAATCGATGAGAGATACATGTACCACCAATATCAAGATCTCTTTAGGGTTGAATGGAGCAACTATCTGGTTGTTCTCAATCCTCAAGAAGTGAAAAATCACTTACTAAATTTCTTTAAGAAATAGGCTTTTATGCTATAATAACGCGAAAACATATGAAAATTGATCAAAAGAAAATTAGAAACTTCTCAATCATCGCCCATATCGATCACGGCAAAAGCACACTCGCTGATCGTATTTTAGAAGCGACTGGAACGATTGAGCAACGCGACATGAAAGAACAAATTCTCGATTCCATGGATTTGGAAAGAGAAAGAGGAATCACCATCAAGCTCAATGCGGTTACTTTGAACTATAAAGCTGATGATGGAAATACTTATATTTTTAATCTTATCGACACTCCTGGGCATGTTGACTTCACCTATGAAGTATCGCGCTCTCTAGCGGCCTGTGAAGGGGCGATTCTAGTGGTGGATGCCACCCAAGGTGTTGAAGCCCAAACACTTGCTAATACTTATCTTGCTATCGATAACGATTTAACTATTTTACCAATCATCAATAAAATTGATTTACCAAGCGCTAGACCAGATTTATGTCGCAAGGAAATCGAAGAAAAAATTGGCATTGATTGCACTGATGTTGTCGAAGTATCGGCCAAAACCGGTTACCACATTCACGAATTATTAGAAACAATAGTAAAAGATGTTCCCCCACCAAGCGGAGACCCAGAAGCCCCTTTGAAGGCCCTGATCTTTGATAGTTACTATGATTCCTATCGAGGAGTAGTGATTCTCATTCGCATTATGGAAGGAACTGTCAAAATTGGCGATGAGATTCGCCTGATGCAAGCCAACAAACAATACCAAGTCACCGAATTAGGAATTCACGCTGGTGATCCAATTAAAGTCGACAGCCTTTCCGCTGGTGAAGTCGGCTATTTATGCGCTCAAATTAAAAACATTAAAGATGTCCGACCTGGTGACACGGTAACTTCAGTCCATAATCCAGCCTTAAAAGCTCTTCCTGGCTATCGAATTATGAATCCGATGGTCTTCTGCGGATTGTATCCTGTCTACTCTGAGGAATATCATGAATTAAAAGACGCTCTTGATAAATTATCATTGAGCGATGCTTCGTTACAATATATCGCTGAGTCCAGCCAAGCACTTGGCTTCGGTTTCCGTTGTGGATTCCTTGGCTTATTACATATGGATATCGTTCAAGAACGATTGGAAAGAGAATATGATCTCGATTTAATTTTGACCGCTCCAAGCGTTATTTACCATGTTCACATGACTGATGGAAGCGTTATTAATCTCGATAACCCTAGTAAACTACCAGATAATTCAAAGATTGATCATATTGAAGAGCCTTTTGTTAAAGCTTCAATTATGACTCCTAAAGAATACGTCGGAGCGATTATGGAACTATGTCAGGAAAGACGTGGCATCTATGAGAATCTTGAATATTTCGATGAAACTAGAATGATTTTAATATATCAATTACCCCTTGCTGAAATTATTTATAATTTCTTTGATAAACTTAAGAGTTATACAAAAGGGTATGCATCTTTCGATTATGAATACTCCTCATATCGAAAAAGTGATCTCGTCAAATTAGATGTCTTATTAAACGCTACCGTTGTCGATGCTTTAAGCAGTATCATCTACCGCCCCGATGGATATAAACGAGGTTTAGGTGTTATTAGAAGAATCAAAGAAGTCATTCCCCGACAACAATTCGAAATTCCCATTCAAGCCGCAATTGGTGGAAAAGTAGTGGCTCGTGTTGATGTTAAAGCCGTGCGAAAAGATGTTTTGGCCAAGTGCTATGGAGGAGATATTTCTCGTAAGAAGAAACTCCTTGAAAAGCAAAAAGAAGGCAAAAAGCGTATGAAAAAGATTGGTTCTGTCGAAGTACCTCAAGAAGCCTTTATGTCAATCTTATCGATTGACGATGATGATAATTAGTTTTTAATTAGTAGAATTTTAGTAGTTATTTTGGCTTTCTTCTTGCCTTATTTTTCGAAATGTTTATATAATAAAGCCATAAAGAGGTATCTTATATGGCAACCAATGATTTAGCTATTCGTTTCACTGAGACTAAATACGCGACTCGCAGCGAAGTTGGCAAAGAATTAAAAATGTCTCTCATTGATAATATCTGGGCTAACATCCTTTCTTATCGTAGCGCTTATAATCAGTATCTAAATATCAAGAGCGTTGATCGCAATTCTTTATTGGTGTGTTTCTGCCCAACTGTAGCCACGTCTGTAAATGAACTAGAAGGTAAACTGCTACGTATCTTACGTGAATATATGCACATGAATCCAAGCAATGGTGATGCTAAACAGTTTGAAGATGCCTGGTTAATTAAATCATTGGAGCATGTTGCTTCAAAATACGAATTAGATGTCACCGAGCCATATTTACGTTCGCTAGTTCAGGGTGATGTGAAAGAAATTTCGAGCACTCATCGGATCTTAAAACATTATCTAAACTCGTTAACTTTTATCAAAAGCAAATTTTCGAGTCCCATCGATATCGATTTCCTCGCCGAATTATATGCCAAAATTATTGGGGACCATGAATTAACCAGTTTTTATCGAGTTAAAGATGACAAAAACCCCGAAAATCGCGTCTTAATTGATCCAGTTTATACCGCCGCTCCAGTCCACTTAATTGATTCGATGATGAACGATTTGTTCTCTTTCATTCAGAACGGAAAAAGTAGTGGCTTAATCAAAAGTATCGCCGCTTATTACTATGTAAATTACATTCGCCCATTCCCTTCCTACAATGACGAAATCGCCCTATTGATCATGAAATCTGTCTTAGCACATACTGGTCTTTCTGAACTAGGTGTTCTATTACCTCTCGAATCGCTTCTAAACGAAAAACAAGATGTCATTGCTCGCCTTCTCGTTGAAGTGCAAAAAACCAATGATTTGACATACTTCATCAATTTCGCCATTCCTTATATCAGCGACAAATGCGAAAAAGTTCTCGATTACATCGCCAATCGCAATAGTGAAGAGATGAAAAAAGACTATTATCGTATCGAAGAAGTTCATGCTGAAACAGTGAAACCTTCCATCGAAACTAAAGAAGAACCGATTGTTGAAAAAGAGTCCCTTCCTAAAGAACAAATATTCACTAAGCCAGAACTTAAGCAAAAGGAAACTGTTGTTAAACCTGTTGAAAAGAGCGAACCTAAACCAAGCGAAAAAGAAGAGGTGCGCGAAGTCTTAGCTGAAAAAATTGCTGTCAGTTATATTCCGCCAGTTTTAGATGAAAAACAGGCTTGCCGTTTAGAAGAACATCTTCTAGAATTAGATCCTTCTCTAAAAAGAAACGAAGCGAAGTTTTATGCTCGTCACTGCACATTAGGGAAGAAATATACGATTGCTCAATGCAAGAAGGCGCTTGGCTGTGCATATGAAACAGCAAGAACATCTATGGACCATTTAGTGGAATTAGGGTATTATCGTAAAGAAATGGTGAAAAACAAAAATGTTTACACGCCTATTCCTCGCAACTAGAAAGGGTATCTTATGGAAAACTTATTAATATTTCTTATCATCGTTATCGCCGCAGCAATTATCGCTTTGATCGCTTTTATTATTCACCGCCTGATGCATCCAAAACTCAAAGAAGAGAAAAAGGATGAAAAGGAAATTATCAAAGAGGAACTCGATAGAGTTCTCGTTCCAGTTGATGACGAAAAAACCGCTGAAGAAATCAGCAATTACAAAGACAAGGAAGATGACAAATAAGCCCTCTTCGCTTTATATTCACATTCCTTTTTGTGAACACATTTGCTATTACTGCGACTTCCCTAAGTTGCAGTATTTTACTTTTTTAGCGGAAAAATACCTCGCAAGACTTCAAGAGGAACTAGTATCGTTAGCTATCGACCATCCTTTAAAGACAATATATATCGGAGGAGGAACTCCAACCTCGCTTGAAGACACTCTATTCGAGAAACTTTTAGATATGATTCAACCTTATTCAAAAGAAGTCGAAGAATTTACTATCGAAGCTAATCCAGAATCTCTTAGTGTTCCAAAATTAAACTTAATGAGAAAATATGGGGTTAATCGCATTTCTTTGGGTGTTGAATCAACAGATGATAAAATTCTTTCTTTACTCAATAGACACCATACTTTTAATGATGTTAAGGTCGCAATACAAAACGCTCGTAAACTAGGTTTCGATAACATTAATGTCGACCTCATCTTAGGACTTCCTCAGGTCAATAAAAGCATGTTGTTAAATGATATTAATCGTTTGATCGGTTTAGAAGTCGACCATATCTCATGCTATTCATTATCAATTCACCCGCACACAAAATTTTACCTTGATGGGATAAAAGAAGTCAGCGAGGATTATTCACGAGAATTATATGATTTAATCGCCAAGCGATTGAATGAAGAAGGATATATTCATTACGAAGTGAGCAATTGGGCTAAACCAGGCTTTTTTAGCCTTCATAATCTCACCTATTGGAAAGATGATCAATACTATGGAATTGGTCTCGGAGCGAGCGGTTTTGTCGATAAATATCGCTATCGCAACACGAATAGTATTAATCAATATAACGATGGACACTTTTTGGATAGTAGAGAATTGGTCACATATGAAGATGACAAAACCTATTACATCATGCTCTCTTTGAGAACCGTCTTTGGCTTATCTTTTGTTGAATATCAGAAACGTTTTGGCGAAGATTTTCTCTCTATTCACCAAAAAAGCATTGAGTCGTTTATTGATGAAGGCTTATTAAAGATTGAAAAAAAACATTTAATTCCTACCTATGAAGGTATGATGATACTCGATCAAATCATTGTTCAATTCATCAGCGAATAGAATTTATTGTTTTCTAGCATTATTTTAGTGGCGAAAAGCCATTTTTTTATGAATTAGACATAGTCTTAAAAAATTTTAGCAATTACCTGTTGACACTGCCAACAAACATTTTATAATTAGACTAGCACTAAAAATGAAAGAGTGCTAAAAGGAGGTACTGATATGGCATTATCAAGAAGTGACACGATTCTTAAATATATCGTTGAATACTTTATTAAACACGCTGAACCGGTCGGTAGCCAAACTTTGATTGATGAATATCATCTTCCCTATTCTTCGGCGACCATTCGCAATGAAATGGTAGCTTTGGAAAAAAGTGAATTAATAGAGAAAACGCACACATCTAGTGGGCGAGCACCAAGTGCACAAGGATATCGCTATTACTGCGAGCACCTTCGCGATAAAAGTGTCGATGAAGACTTGAAATTTTCCTTGCAAAATATACTAGCCGCTAAGATTCAATCCATCGAAGAAGTGCTCAAGTCAAGCTGTGAAATATTATCGCAAATGACTTCTCTTGTTTCTGTGGTTATGGGTCCCGATGAAAAAGAAGAACGACTCGCAAATATTCAACTCGTTCCCATTGGACCAAATACCATTACTGCGGTCTTTGTGACTGATAAAGGCTATGTGGAAAATAAAACCTTCCTCTTAGAAAAAGGCATTGATGCGAGTGAAATAGTCTCGTGCGTAACCTTATTAAACGATCGATTGAAAGGGACACCCATCTTTCAATTAGTGGAAAAAATTAAAGCCCTTAAACCAATTCTTAACGATTATATTGTCAGCCACGACTTGGTTTATCAAGCTCTACTTGAAACATTTGTCCGTTTCGCGAGTGATCGTCTCTCATTATACGGAAGAGAAGAATTGTTCAAGAATCCTGAATTCAAAAACGATGCTGAAAAGTTACAAAGAATGTTCCATCTCCTCAATGACAGCACATTGATCAAAGAGGTTGAAGGAAACCTAAAGGGTGATAGCAGTATCCCTGTCGTGAAAATAGGTGATGTGAGCGGGAATCCTGATGTATCAGCCATTACCGCCAAAGTCAAACTCGGAAGCGAAGGAGAAACATCCATTACCTTACTCGGCCCCACCCGTATGGATTACGATAAAGCGCTTAGCGCTCTAGAATATCTGACGGAAAAACTGAATGAATACTTCGCAAAATTTGATGATAAAGGAGGCAAAGATGGTGGAGATGCCTAAAGATAAAGAACCTTGCACTGAAGAATGTGCAGAAAAGGAACTTCATAATCGTAAAGATTATAAAAACGAGATCAACAAATTAAAAAGCGATGTTGATCATTGGAAAAATGAATATTATCGCGCTTACGCCGATACCAAAAATTTAAGAACTAGCTTGGAAAAGGATCAATCAAGAGCGATTAAGTACCGCGCTGAAGGATTCATTGAATCGTTGATTCCTATTCTCGATAGTTTCTATCTCGCTTTACAAAATGAGCCAACTGATCCGGCCTTGAAGAATTACTTGACTGGATTCCAATACATATACCGAAATCTGGTGACGGTATTGCAAAACGAAGGAGTGGTTGAAATCACTCCTACTGTTGGTGACAAATTCGATGCTCTCACTATGAACGCTATGGATGTTACTGAATCCGAAGGTGAAGAGAATCGAGTTGCTCAAGTTTATGGCAAAGGATACAAACTGCATGACTTAATTATTAGACATGCAATCGTATCAGTAACCGGTAAACCCAAGGCTAAAGAAACAAAACCAGAAGAAAACCAAACCAAAGACAAATTCGATGCATAAGGAGGAAATTAAATTATGGCAAAAGAAATTATTCTAGGTATCGATTTAGGTACAACTAACTCCGTCGTGAGTTATCTACAAGCGGATGGCACAGTTAAAGTCATCCCCAATCCAGAAGGCACTCCTACAACTCCTTCTGTCGTGGCTTTCAAAGCCAATGGTGAGGAGATTGTCGGCAACGCCGCTAAGCGTCAAGCTGTCACTAATCCTGACACCATCAGCTCTATCAAACGCAAGATGGGGAGTTCAGAAAGAATCCATGTTAACTGTATTAATAAAGACTTTACTCCCCAAGAAATCTCTGCGAAAGTTCTCGCTTATATGAAAAAATACGCCGAGACTCATCTCGGTCACAAGGTAGAAAAGGCGGTTATTACCGTTCCTGCCTACTTTAACGATGCGCAACGTCAAGCAACCAAGGATGCTGGTCAAATCGCTGGCTTGGATGTCATTCGTATTATTAACGAACCAACGGCCGCCGCATTGGCTTATGGACTTGACACTAAAAAATCAGAAAAGATTCTCGTCTTCGATCTAGGTGGTGGAACTTTCGACGTTTCTATCCTCGACATTGGTGATGGAACTTTCGAAGTTATCTCGACAGCCGGTGACAACCGTCTCGGTGGTGATGACTGGGATCAAGTCATCGCTGATTGGATTAAAGCGCAAATCAAAATTGAATCCGGTGTTGATATCACCGATAAAAGTTCTCTACAAAGAATTAGAGAAGCAGCCGAAAAAGCTAAGATTGAACTCTCAGCCTTAATGGAGACTGTTGTCTCGCTGCCATTCATCAGCATGAAGGCCACTGGACCAGTCAACTTTGAAGTCACTCTCACGAGAGCGAAGTTCCAAGATTTGACTAGACATCTCTTAAAGAGATGTGAAGAGCCAGTTAGACGTGCTCTTGCCGATGCTAAAATTACTTCTAAAGACCTCGATCAAATCTTGATGATTGGTGGTTCTATCCGTATGCCTGCCGTTCAAGAATTAGTCAAGAGTATGACTGGCAAATCAATTAATTTGTCTGTCAACCCTGATGAAGCTGTTTCCATCGGTGCTGCCTATCAAGGTGGTGTCGTGAGTGGAGATGTCAAAGATGTCGTCTTATTGGATGTCACTCCTTTAACCCTCGGTATTGAAACTCTCGGTGGAGTAATGACTCCTTTAATTGAACGCAATACGACCATTCCAACGACCAAGAGTCAAATTTTCTCAACCGCCGCTGATAATCAGCCAGCTGTCGACATCATGGTTTACCAAGGTGAACGTCCGATGGCTCATGATAACAAATTACTTGGTCACTTCCAGTTGACTGGAATTAAACCAGCCCGTCGTGGGCAACCTCGCATTGAAGTCACTTTCTCCATCGACGTCAATGGCATTGTTAAAGTCAACGCCAAAGATTTGGATACCCAAAAAGAACAAAACATTACTATTTCAGGTAGCACTGGCTTAGGCAAAGAAGAAATCGACCGTATGGTTCGTGAAGCTCAAGAAAACGCCGAAGCAGACAAAAAGAGAAAAGAAGAAACTGAACTCAAGAATAAAGCTGAAAGCTTAATTAACGATATCGACATCGCTATGCAAGAAAAAGGCGAGTCGATGGATCCCACTCAAAAAGAACAAACTCAAAAAATGCGCGATGAGTTAAAAACCGCTCTTGATAACAACGACATCGATACTTTAAGAACTCGCATTGATGAGCTAGAAAAAGCTGCTGCTTATATGCAACAAGCCCAAGCTAGTGGTGCTTCTGCTGGACCAGATGGTAAAGCCGCTGACGAAGCAAAACCAGGATCTTCAAGTGATGATGTAGTTGATGCTGATTTCACCAGCAAAGATGAACATAAAGCTTAAGAAAAACATTAATCATTTCACCAGTAGAGTTTTGCTTTACTGGTGATTTGTCAAAAGGAGGATGGATATGGCTGAAAAAAGAGATTGCTATGAAATCCTTGGTTTAAAAAAGAATGCGACCAAGGATGAGATCAAAAGTGCCTATCGAATATTAGCAAAAAAATATCACCCAGATAATAAAACTAGTGGTGATGAGAATAAATTCAAAGAAGTACAGATGGCCTACGACATCCTTTATGATGATCAAAAACGGGCGACTTACGATCAATTCGGCCATGCCGCGTTTGACCAACCTGGTGGAGCGGGTAACCCTGGTGGTGCCAACCCATTCGCGAGTGGTTTTGGAGGCGGTGAGGGTTTCGATTTCGGAGATATTTTTAATTCCTTCTTTGGAGGAGGAAGTTCACGGAGGCAAACTAATCCCACTGGCCCACGAAGAGGCAATGATGTCGTCATGCGCGTCAAAGTCGATTTCATGGATGCCATTTTAGGAAGAGATATCAATATTTCTTTAAATGTGGATGAACAATGTTCAGTGTGTCACGGAACTGGAGCTAAAACGCCTCATGACATCAAAACTTGTCCTACATGTAATGGACGTGGATATGTCCGTATGCAAAGAAGAAGTCTATTTGGCACGATGGAAAGTGAAGAGCCTTGTCCAAATTGTGAAGGCTCAGGCAAAGTAATTAGTGACAAGTGTCCAAACTGTAGTGGAAAAGGCTATGTGAGAAAGAAAAAAGATGTCACTGTTCACATATTAGCTGGCATCAATGAAGGACAACAAATTCGCGTTAGTGGTTTAGGGGAAAGAGGAACTAATGGTGGTCCTAATGGAGACTTATATGTTGAAGTTCTTATCAAACCCCATACTGATTTTAAAAGAGATGGCAATGATATCCATTTGGATGTCCCGATCGACTTTGTCGATGCAGTATTAGGCACTAATATTGATGTTCCTACCGTTTATGGAGATGTGACATTGAATATTCCAGCGGGAACTCAGCCTGGTCAAATTCTTCGAATGAAAGGTCAAGGAATCAAAGATTTGCGAACTGGGAAACCAGGAAACCAATTTGTCCATCTTATCGTTAGAGTCCCCACTACATTAACCAAAGAACAAAAAACGATTCTCGAATCGTTCCGCAATGCTAGTAACCCAAAAGATTCCCTGTTCACAAAGTTTAAAAAATCTTTCAAAAATTAAAGACTCTTTGAGTCTTTTTTTATTATTTCTCGTTTTTTAAGATTAAATTCTCTTTACCTCCTCTTTTTTAATAGGAGGTTTTTATGTACTATATACCCCAAATCGGAGAATTTGATTGCGGATTTGCTTGTTTAAAAATGTTGATGGCTCATATTCATAAAGATAAAAACTATTTGTATTTGCCATTCCATGAGAAAAACCAGACCTTTTCTTACCAGCAATTGACCACGATTGCCCTGAAATATAACATTGAGCTGGTCGGTTTTAGAGTAGAAGATGAAGAGGAGATCAAAAAGAATAAGGTCTTCCCTTTAATAGTCAGTTTAAATCAGGAAAATGATAATAAACACGCAGTAATAATAAGCAGTTTAAAATGGAATAGAGTCCAGATATCGGATCCCGCGAAAGGCACTTATTCACTCAGCTTCAAAAAATTCTTTTCGCTATGGGACAAGACAGGATTATTAATCAAAAATTATGCTGACACTCCTTGCCCATTCATATATCAAAACAATATTAAAATGATGGATTATATTATACCTTTCTTTTGCCAAGTTATGACAGGAATATCGGGAGTATTGTCAGTATATTTCTTTGATAAAAACATTCCTTTTTTTATCCCTCTTTTGTTGCTCATCGCTTTTGGCTTTTTTGAGGTATTGTTACGGAGAAGTTTATTTAAACTCATGAATCGAATAGACAACGACATTTTACAAAGGGCCAATATTAAGGGAAAAGATTATCATTCCTTTCACCAGAGATTCGAAAAATTCAAACAGATGGTAATGTCAACACCTCTCAATTTCCTCTATGTCTTTCTAATTTGTGCGTTCTTGGTGTTCATTATTTTAATCAATGATCCCAAAAATATTCTGCTTATCATCGCTCCCTTGCTAATTACCATTTTTGATGCATTTTGTTTAAAGCCTTTTCTTAAAAATAAAGAAGAGGACATTGCGAGAGTCGAAAAAGCCTTGCTTAAATCAAAAGATATCGAAGATTTTCGTCAAAGAGAATTTACTCTTCACGATAAAACATATCAGTATGGGAAAATTGTCTTATTGAAAAAGTATACTTTCATTTTAATCATGCTTATTGCGACATGTAGCTTATTAATTGCTAATCAACAATTCTCGATTCCGTTTATCGTTTTCTATTTGAGCGTCGAATTCGCATTATATTCAAATTTGAGTAAACTCTTCTCCTTTTCCGAGGAGAGGAGTAAGTATTTAGAGGCAAAAATTGCTATTTGCAATGTCCTTCATCAAAATGATGAAATAATCTAGCAACTTTTAATGGCTCGTGCTATCATATAGTCCCTAAAAATGGAACTTGATTTTCAAACAACATTTTCTGAACTCTCTTCATTTGAAGAGGAATACAAGAGGTTATTAGAGAAAACTCTTCATCATCTTAATGTCGGCGATGATGTCATTGTGAGCGTTAGTTTTGTCGATAATGAATTTATTCATCAAATGAATCGTGCTTATCGTCATATTGACCGCCCAACCGATGTGATTTCTTTCGCCTTTCTAGATGGAGAAGCAGATCCCTTGAAGTTGCTAAAAGAAAATACCAGTCCTATCTGTTTAGGCGACATCTACATTTCAGTAGAAAAAGCCCGTCAGCAAGCTGAGGAGTACGGACATCCTTTAAGACGTGAATTACAGTTTCTGTTTGTTCATGGTTTGCTACATTTACTAGGTTTTGATCATATGACTGAGGAAGATGAAAAAGTGATGTTTGCCTTGCAGGATGAAATACTTAAAAAGGAGTAAAAATAAAATGGAAAAAGAAAAGTTAATTGAAAGAGCCAAGGAAGCGAGAAAGCTATCCTACACACCATATTCAAAATTTGCAGTCGGAGCAGCTCTTGAATGCAAAGATGGAAGCGTTTTTCTCGGTGCAAATATTGAGAATTCTTCCTATCCGCTTTGCATGTGCGCTGAAAGAAACGCTCTATACAATGCTTATATGCATGGTTACAAAAAAGAAGATTTTGTCGCCTTTGCCTTAAGTGGCGATACTGATGAGCCAATCTCACCTTGTGGCGCTTGTCGCCAAGTGATAAGCGAATTATATCCCAGTGATGCTCCCATCTATATGACCAACATGAAAGGCATGGTCAGAGAAACCAACGCCATCGAATTACTACCATTCGCTTTTTCTCCAGAAGATCTCAAATGATGAAGGTAGGTTTTGTATCAATTCTCGGCCGTCCGAATGTCGGGAAGTCAACCATAATTAACGGACTATTAAATCAAAAGATTTCGATTGTTACTGATAAATCTCAGACAACAAGAAATAATATTCGTGGCATATATAACTCTCCAGAAGCACAGATTGTTTTCGTTGATACTCCCGGTATTCATAAACCCCATCAGATCTTAGGAAAGCGCATGAATAATATGGCATATAGCACAGCTCATGATGTTGACGTCAATATGTTAATTGTCGATGCCTCTCTTATTTTTGGTCCTGGCGATGAATATTTGTTGGAGCACTTGGATATCCGTAATTCGCCATTGATTATTGTTTTTAATAAGATCGACCAAGCTCGTTTAGTCCATGTTGAAAAACTCAAAGAAAAATATCTGTCTTATTTTCCTAACGCCAATATCATTGAAACCGTGGCTACAGAAAAATTTAATTTGGATGACCTTTTGAAGAAAGTTATTTCTCTATTGCCAGATGGACAACCATTTTATCCCACTGAAGTCAAAACTGACAAAGATGAAGTTTTTCAAATTAAAGAAATAATTCGTGAAAAAGTCTTAAAAAATCTTAAGGAAGAAGTTCCACATTCAATCGCAGTCTATATGGAAAACATTGAATGGGAGAAAAATCCAATGCCAATTAAAGCTAGCATCATTGTCGAAAAAGAAAGCCAAAAAGGCATTGTTATCGGAGCGAATGGCAAACGCATAAAACTCATCGGCACAAGAGCACGCAATGATATTGAAGCACTTCTAAAAAAGCATGTTTATCTCGAACTGCTCGTCAAAGTCCAAAAGGATTGGCGAAACGAAGAAAAAGCCCTCGAAACTTTTGGCTACAAATTGGAGAAATAGTAATGCGAGTCGTGGTTATCTCCATCACTCCATATAAAGAAAAAGATGGTATTGTCAATGCGATAAGTAAAGATGAGACCATTACTTTTTTAGTGCGAGGTCTATTAGGACCAAACAGCAAAAACGCTGCTTTGAACACCAACCTAGTCATTGCAGATATTGAACTACAGGAAGGAAATTACAAATACCCTGTCTTGAAGTCAAGCACAGTCATTACCTCTCCGATAAAGTTAACAAATGATTATTATTATCTTAGTTCTTTAATGCTGGTTAACGAAGTCACTAAAAATCTTTTACAAGATGAAGAAAAGACATTGATTTTCAATGATTTAGTGGGCACAATTGAAACTTTAAAAAATAAAAATAATCCGTGGATGCCCACGTTAATTTACTTGGCCAAAATCTTCAAAATTTCCGGATATGAATTTGAAGTAAATAAATGTGTTTTTTGCGGTAATAAAAAGGATATTAGAACCTTTTCTTTTAACGATGGTGGTTTTGTCTGTTCGTCTTGTCTTGATGAAGCTACCGAAAGAGATTTTTCTAAGGGGCAAATGCTTCTACTAAGAGCTGTTTTCAATGCCGAGAATGGTAATGTTGAATTACCACATTGTTCAAAAGAAAACGCATTATTTATATTAAATAAATTCATAACATTTATTAACGATTCCTATGGTTTTTCTTTAAAGACCGCGGCCTTGTTAAATAAATAGAAAAAAGATTACAAATAATACACTTATAATAGGTTGACAATTCCTCACGCGTGTACCTATACTATACAAGCACGCACTCTCTAGGAGGAGTTATATTATGAGCAAATTCGATTTTGACAAAGTCACAAACCATTTTATCACCTCTGGTTTTTTATATCAGGGTTCTGAAATATATGGTGGTTTATCCAATACATGGGATTACGGACCTCTAGGTTCTGAAGTAAAAAGAAATATCGAAAAAATGTGGTGGAAGAAATTCGTTCAAGAATCACCTACCAACGTTGGTATCGATGCAGCGATTTTAATGAATCCGAAAGTTTGGGAAGCAACAGGACACGTTTCAACTTTTAATGATCCATTGCTCGACTGCAAAGACTGTAAGATGAGATTTCGCGCTGATCAATTAATAGAAAAACGATTCCCTGATGCTGAAATCGCCGGATTGAACGATGAGCAACTCATGGTTTTTATTCGCGATAATAAGGTAAAATGTCCAAATTGTGGCGGAACAAATTTCACCGATATTCGTAAGTTTAATATGATGTTCAAAACTCACATCGGTGTAACCGAAGACAGCAAGTCAGTTGTTTATTTACGTCCTGAGACCGCTCAAGGTGTCTTTGTCAACTTTAAAAACATCTTAAGAACCACTCGTCGAAAATTACCGATTGGTATTTGCAATGTTGGCAAGGCCTTTAGAAATGAAATTACTCCGGGGCAAATGACATTCAGAACTCGCGAATTTACCCAGATGGAAATGGAATTCTTCTGCAAACCAGGAGAAGACTTAAAATGGTTTGATTTTTGGAAAAAACGCTGTTTAGATTTCGTGGCTGATTTAGGCATTAAAAAAGAAGACTTACGCTTCCGCGATCACGAGCCTGCTGAGCTCGCTTTCTATTCCAAAGCTACTACTGATATTGAATATCACTTTCCATTCGGATGGGGTGAAGTTTGGGGCATCGCTGACCGAACTGATTACGATTTAAAACGACATGCAACATACAGTGGCGAAGCACTCGATTATTTCGATCCTGAAACCAATGAAAAGTACGTGCCATTTTGCATTGAACCTTCAGTCGGCTTAGATCGTTTGATTTTAATGACTTTATGTAATGCGTACGAAGAAGAAGCTATCGGAGAAAATGATTCCCGAATTGTTATGCATTTAATGCCTTCTTTAGCCCCATATAAAGTCGCTGTTTTACCATTAAGCAAGAAGCTTGAAGAGAAAGCTCAAGAAGTCCAAAAGATTTTATCGACATACATGAGTACTGTTTATGATGATACTGGAAGCATCGGCAAAAGATATCGTCGACAAGATGCAATTGGAACGCCATATTGCGTCACTGTTGATTTTAATACCCTTGAAGATAGCTCGGTTACTATCCGTGACCGCGACACAATGCAACAAATTCGTTTGCAGATTAAAGACTTAGAAAAGTATCTATCAGTGAAAATTTTCTATTAATTAAGGTACCCATGGCAATTGAAGAAAATTTAATTAATGATGTATTAGACCATTCCGATATAGTTCAAGTGATATCATCTTTTATTCCTGTCAATAAAAAAGGCAAGAACTACATCGCCAAATGTCCTTTTCATGATGATACAAATCCTTCAATGAGTATTAGTCCTGAAAGGAAAATGTTTAAATGCTTTGTCTGTGGAACAGGTGGCTCCGCCATTTCGTTTGTGCAAAAATATCTTCATATTCCCTTCATTGAAGCCATGAAAAAGGTAGCGGATATTTCTGGCTATCACGACGAACGTCTCGATAAAAAACAAACCTATGTCAAGCCCGAAGATCCTGAAAAAATACCTCTACTAAAATGTCTTAAAGACTTAACGCTTTATTATCAATATGCTTTGAACACTGCCGAAGGAAAAGAAGGGCTTGAATACTTTAAGACTCGCAATCTAGATCATGCTATTCAAGAAAAATTTCTCCTCGGATATGCTTTGAAAGACGGCCAAGCCACCTGCCAATTTCTAATTGCCAAGGGGCATTCAGTCAAAACTCTTGAAGATGTCGGAATCGCAACATTAATTAACGGAAACTATACCGATAAGAATCAGGGAAGAGCCATCTTTCCTATCTGCGATTCAGAAGGTCGTGTCATCGGCTACAGTGCGCGGAGAATCGGAGATGGGCCTGAAACTAAATATATCAATTCGCCAGAAACACTTTTATTCCATAAAAGTAATGTTCTTTATAATTATCATATTGCCAAAGAAAAAGCCCGCATTGCCAACTGTATATATGTCTGCGAAGGCTTTATGGATGTTTTCGCTCTTTCCAAAATCGGAATTGATAATGCTGTTGCTTTAATGGGAACTGCTTTGTCAAATGAACATATCGCTATGCTCCGTCTTTTAAATGTTGAAGTTCGGCTTTGCCTTGATGGAGATTTACCAGGACAAACCGCCATGATGAAGGCAAGCAAGTTGCTTCAAGAAGCTCAAATTCCTTGCATGATTGTCGACAATCAAGGCAGCACTGAGGATCCAGATGAAATACTTAATAGCAAAGGACCGGATGCGTTGCGCTTTTATATTCAAAAATTGCTAAATCGCGTCGATTTTGCTCTTAAGTATTTTAAAAGAAGTAACCCCTTGAAAACCGCTGAACAAAAAAAGCAGTTAATCAGTGAGTTTGTTCCTATTTTGCTCAGTATCAGAGATCAATTAGACTTAGATAACTATCTACATCAATTATCTAGTGTCACTGGTTATGATGTTGATAGCCTTCGCTCTTTATTAAAGCAAGTTCGCAATGAACAAGCTACGAAAAAACCAGAAGAAATTATTCGCTCATTCCATCCTGAAAGAAAAGTTCTCCGCCGATTAGAAATGGCCGAGAGAGAATTTCTCTATCAAATGTTGCAGAATAAAGAAGCCATATCCTTCTACGAAGATAAACTGACCGGATTTTATGATGAAACTTATCGACAAGTCGCAAATTATCTCGTTGATTATATGCAAAATCGTGAAGGTCTTGAACCAGTAGATCTGTTAGCTTCTATTGAAATGAGTGATTTGGAAAATAAAGATTTGTTGGTTAACGAAGTGACTACTCTCTACTTAGAGAAGACTCATCCTCAAAAGTGTGATCAACAATTATTGAATAACTTATTAGAGGCCATCAATGACGAAAAAGAAAGAATCTTTGAAAAAGATATGCTCGAGCGATCACTAGAAGGCAAATCGCAACTTGAGCAAGCTCGTATTCTCGCTGAATACAATCGTCGAAAAGCAAAAAAGAAAATATAAATCCTAAGGAGGAAATCATTATGGGAAGAAAACCAAAAGAAATCGTCGAAGTAGTGGTGCAAGAGACCGAAAAAAAGAAACGCGGCAGACCCAAAAAAGAAACTGAAACAGTTGAAACAAAAGCTAAGAAAGTTAAGAATGAGGCAAAGAAAAAAGATGATGAAATCAAATCATTAGAAGAAGTCGAAACCGAACTCTTAAAAAAAGCCAAACTCACTGGTACAATCAGCCAAAGTGAAATATATGAACGCCTACAAGCCTACGAATTAGATGATGATGCTATCTCTGATCTAATGGAGTTTTTTGCTTCTCAAGAAATTGAAGTGACGAGTGAAATAGACGAAGAAGAGGAAGAGGAAGACGAAGATTTAGATAAAATCGATGATTCAAAAATTAACTTAGAAGAGCCAATTGAGGATGATGATTTCTTTGTTAGTGATTCCGCAATAAAAGAAGAGGAAGACGAAGAGATTGATGTCGATAATCTCAACATTTCTCTTGGAAGTGAAGTCAGAGTCAATGACTCCGTGAAAATGTATCTTAAAGAGATTGGCAAATTTTCTCTATTAAAGCCCGAGGAAGAACCAATTATCGCCAAAAGAGCCGATGAAGGGGATGAAGATGCCAAGCAAGAATTAATCAACCGCAATCTTCGATTGGTTGTTAACATTGCCAAACATTATGTCGGTAGAGGAATGGCGTTTCTCGATTTAATTCAAGAGGGAAACCTCGGCTTAATGAAAGCCGTCGATAAATTTGATTATACCAAAGGTTATAAGTTCTCCACTTATGCCACTTGGTGGATTCGCCAAGCCATCACTCGAGCCATTGCTGATCAGGCACGTACGATTCGTATTCCCGTTCATATGGTTGAGACCATCAATAAAATGACCCGAGTGCAAAGAACTCTAATTCAAGAATTAGGCAGAGAACCAACTGCTGAAGAAATAAGCGAAGCCTTGAATGGAGACTTATCTCCAAAGCGTATTCGCGAAATTCAACGTATCGCGATGGAGCCAGTTTCATTAGAAACCCCAATCGGTGAAGAAGACGATTCTCATCTTGGAGACTTTATCGAAGATAAAGAATCAGAATCACCCACCGAATTTACCACTCGACAACTCTTAAAAGAGGAACTTTATTCCATTTTGAAGGATCTCTCTGATCGTGAAGAAAGAGTTATTCGGCTTCGTTATGGGCTAGATGATAATCGCCCAAGAACACTTGAAGAAGTGGGACGTGAATTTGGCGTTACACGTGAACGAATTCGCCAAATTGAAGCTAAAGCAATCCGCAAATTACGTCACCCAACTCGCAGCAAGAGACTTGGCGACTATAAAGGCAAAATCTAAGGATATTGATGTGAATAAAAAGGATACTTTACCAACGATAAAGAAAAGAAGAGGAAGACCACATCCTAGTCTTGAAGAAAAAATTCTTGGTCAATTTCCTGTCGGTCAAGAAAACTCTTTTTCTTCAACTTCTGAACAATCAATTGATTTTCGTGAAATCGAACGACAAATTATAGATAAATTTCAGACTAAAGGTGAAATATTACAAAGCCAAATCGAAAACATAATATCCTCATATCACCTTGGAGAAGATGATGTCGACAAATTGACCAAATTCATCTTATCTAATTTTGAAGTAGTCGATGATAGTGAAGATGATACATTCGATTTTCAAGATGAAGATTTGGTTCTCGAAGATAACGATGCAGAAAATATCGCGAAGTATGTTGGTCAAATCACTGATTATCAAACTGACGAGCTTAAATCAACCGACTCAGTTCGAATATATTTACGCGATGCCGCTAAATTTCCTCTATTGGACACCAAACAAGAATTGGCCATTGCACAGAGAATCTCTTCTGGTGACGAAGAGGCGAAAAATGAATTGGTCAATCATAACCTACGATTAGTGGTAAACAATGCTAAAAAATATATTGGGCGTGGTGTTGCTTTTCTCGATTTGATTCAAGAAGGCAATTGCGGATTGATGAAAGCTGTCGAGAAATTTGATTACACGAAAGGTTTTAAGTTTTCGACATATGCGACATGGTGGATTCGCCAAGCGATTTCACGCGCCATTGCAGATCAAGCGCGAAACATTCGTTTGCCGGTCCATATCGTTGAAAGAATGAATAAAATTAATAAAGCAAAAACCACTTTCCTCAAAGAAAATGGTAGAGAACCAACCGCTGAAGAAATTAGCGTTGCCTTAAATGGATTATTATCCACCAAAGAGATTTTAAAAACTCAAGGATTAACGATGGACACCATTTCTATGGAACTCCCCATCGGAGATGAAGACGGCTCTCGTTTGGGCGATTTTTTGGAAGATAAAATCAGCCAGTCTCCTAACGATTATGTCACAAGAAATCAATTGAGAGAAAAGTTGGATTCTATTCTATCCTCATTAAGTCCCAAGGAGGAAAGAATTATTCGATTGCGTTATGGTTTGGATGACAATCACTCACGTACTTTAGAAGAGGTAGGGCGTGAATTCGGCGTTACACGCGAAAGAATCCGCCAAATTGAAGCTAAAGCAATTCGCAAAATGAGAGCGAGCCAAAAGAATAATAAATATAACGATTATCAAGGAGGTTCATTATGATTAAACTTTCACTTCGATTGGAAACAATTCTCGAAATGACCCCCGTAAGCGTGGTGGCTGATATCGGTAGTGATCATGGCAAATTAATGATTGCTTTATATGAATCAGGAAAAGTTAATCACGGCTACGCGATTGAAAATAAGAAGGGTCCTTACAACCGATTAGTTAAAGCGTTGACAAAAGAAAAACTTGAAGACATTATTGTCCCCTTATTTTCCGATGGAATTTCTGATCTTCCCAGTTGTGTCAGCACGATTATAATTGCCGGCATGGGAGGGGAAACAATCATTGACATTTTAAAAAGTCACCCCCGCAAATTGGAGAAGGTTCAAACCATCATCATCGATGCCCATAGTCAAGTTAAAGAAGTGCGAGATTTTTTAACCAAAATTGGTTTTATCATCGCTGATGAAAGAATGATAAAAGAAGAAAATATCTATTATGAAATTATCCGTTTTATTCGCTCGGATATCGCTTTTTATAGCGAAGAAGATTTAACCTTTGGACCGATACTCAGAGTAGAAAAAAATTCGATTTTTAAAGAGAAATATATCTCTCGAATAAGCGAAATTGAAAATATCTTAAAGAAGAAAAATATTCCTCCGAGTCGACTCGTCGAGTTGCAAAAAGAAAAAGAGAAAATAATGGGGGTAATTTAAGATGAAAGCAAAATCATTTCTTCGCTTAATTTCCAAGCGTTTTCCGAAACGGCTCGCTGAATCATTTGATCGAGTCGGCTTGATGACTGGAAAAATGCCTGAAGATATTAAAAAGGTCTTTCTCTGTCTCGATTTAGACTGGGAAATATTTCCTAAGGTTAAGCATTTCCACCCTGATCTTATCATCACTCATCATCCCTTTATTTTCGGAACTAAATATCGCGTATTTAAAAACGATGAAAGCAAAAAACTTCTCTGCGAAGAAATAGATAAATTAGGAATACCTGTTTATAGTTTTCATACGAACTTTGATAAAGGGGTGGGAGGAATGAACGATGCTTTATGCGAAGCATTGCGTTTAGAAGGTGTCTACACTCCTCTACTCAATCCAATGATGAGGATAGGCTATTTGCAAGAGGATACTGATATATTTTCCTTTGCTGATTTTGCCAAGCATCATCTCGATGTTAATTATGGTTTGCTCATTCATGAAGGCAAACCTTTTATCAAGAAAATCGGTATCATTGGTGGCGGCGGAAGCCGAGACTGGGAAGTAGCCAAAAATGAAGGCTGTGATATTTATATATCAGGAGATGCACCTCATCACGTTCGACGTGATATTGTAAACGCCAAATTTAATTACCTCGATTTACCTCACGAAATTGAAAAAATCTTTATGCCTCAGATGGAAAAATATCTTCTGAGTATCGACAAAAATTTAATGATTCAGTCTTTTGATCACGAGCGTTTGCCTAAAGTTATTTAAGGTTTATCAGTTCGTTTTTGATTTCTTCAATAAGTAAAAGTGGTGTGCTGGCGCTACTTGATATAACAACATGCTTCTTAGTTTTTAAAATCTCTTTGGGCAGTTGTTTTACCTCTTCAATTAGAAAAACATCAACCTGAGGATGATTTGATATAGCTATTTCATACAATCTTTTAGCGTTGCTCGACGTTTGACTTCCGACAACGATAATGGCATCGACATCCGCTTCTAGTTGAAGAAGGGCTTCTTGCCTATTTCTTGTCGCTCGACAAATTTCATCTTGAAATCGGGCTTGTGGGAGATGACTTTTGATATCACGATGAATATCTTTCAAAGAAAGAACATTTAATGTTGTTTGATTAATAATAAGTGGGGCTTCATCAGATACAACACGATAATCAAAGGTTTGACTAATTGAATATAGATGAACATTTGAGTTGCTAGAGATGGCCGCTAATGTTTCAGGATGAGAAGGATAACCAATATAAATCACTTGATGGTGGTTTGCTTTTTCTTTTGCGATGGTTGTGAGATTCTTCTTCACGAGAGGACATATTGCATCATATATAACTAAATCTTTTTCATTTGCAATTTGCTCATCTTTGTTTTCATGACCATGAGCAGTAAATATGATGACGCTTCCCTTAGGGGCATCATGGATATTTTTAATTAATCCAATGTCGTGTTGCTTTAAAAAAGCAATGACATGGTAATTATGGACCAACATACCTAAAACATTAACTGCTAAAAGAGGGTGATTTTTTCTTGCAGTTAAAGCCAGTTCAATCGCATGATTAACTCCGGTGCAATATCCTTTTGGCTCGAGAATGGTAATTTTCATCGCGTTTCTCCACTCATTAATTCTTATTTATGTTAACATAACTAGGAGGATTTTATATGAAAAATGAAGATATCTTAATTGGCTCCCATGTTTCGATGTCCGCACCCGATTTTTATTTAGGATCAGTTCAAGAAACGCTGAACTACGGCGCGACCACTTTTATGTTTTATACTGGCGCGCCGCAAAACAGCTATCGTAAGCCCCTTGAAGAATTAAAAATTGAAGAAGGATACGCCTTAATTAAAAAAGCTGGACTAGACGAGTCTAAAATTGTTGTACACGCTCCTTACATTATCAATTTAGCCAATCGAAGCCGTCCGGAGTTATATCAGACTTCGAAAGAAATATTTTTAAACGAAATCAAAAGAACAAGCGCTTTTCATGCATCAATTATTGTCTTGCATCCCGGAGCTCATGTCAGTCAAGGAAACGAAGAGGCTGTTTCAGCCTTAATTGATGCGCTTGACGAGATTCTTGATAATGATGGCACTAATGTTAAAATCGCCTTGGAGACCATGGCGGGTAAGGGAACTGAAATTGGAATATCTTTTGAACAAATTCATCAAATAATTGCTGCTAGTAAGCATTCCGATCGCCTTGGTGTCTGCCTCGATACCTGTCACCTCAACGATGCTGGTTACGATGTTCACGACATCGATAATATTCTCAAAAAATTTGATGATATTATTGGATTAGATCGATTGCTTGTTGTCCACCTAAATGATAGTAAAAATGCTAGAGGCGCTCACAAAGACCGCCATGAAAATATCGGATATGGTACTATTGGATTTAAAACTTTGAATGCTTATGTCCATCATCCATTATTGGTTAATGTTCCTAAAATTCTTGAGACCCCATATATCAATGATAAACCACCTTATAAAGAAGAAATTAAAATGCTTCGCGAAGGAATTTTTATCGAAGATTGGAAATCAACATTTAATTAATTGATGTTTTAACCAAACAATTGCCGTTTAATAATATTTATATTAAATATAAAACCATCGGCTCACGATGGTTTTTGTTATAAAATTTGATTTATTTTTTTGCAATTTGTTTGATCGAATTATCATTCGTAGGGGTAACTTTTTTCTTTCTATTTTTCTTTTTAAAAACACCAAATATAACCTTTGAATGTTCCTTTATTTTCTGTTTTTCTTTGTCCGATTTTGTCTTTTTAAGCAGTTTCTTTTGATCTTTGTACTCGTTAGTTAACTGTTCAATGTATTGCTCTGTTTTTGTCAGTTCTTTTTTATCTGTTTTAACACCTGTTATCTTGTTTGAAATCTTTTCAAGAGGGTTATCAAGCTTAGAAAGTATAAAACTTTTTGGATCAGCCAATATTTCAAATTTTGCAAAATCCATGCTTAAAGAGGTCATGAGCAAATCTGAATATTTATTGTATGCCATGCGAACTAGTTCAAAAACTATTTGAATAAGAAAGAAAGCGATGGATAATGCAGTAATAATAATATCTAAATCACTAGGTTCTCGCTGAACATATTCAACTATTACAATAATAATCATAATCGCGTTGGCAAAGTACTTTAATATTTTGATTCCATTCTTTGTTCCTAAAACTTTTTTATCTTTTTTATTTTTGTAGGTAGTCAAATAAAAAAAGAAACCAAATAAAGACGTCAAAGTTAAAAAGCAATAGATAACAAGATAAATGATGTGGTTTAAATTTGTATAAATTCTTAATCCATAAAGGCATAGAAAAATAATCTGAACAATAAGCGCAATCCAAAAAGAAACTCGTTGCAAATCTCTGATTGTTTTATCGACCACAGCAGTAGTGCGTTCAATAATTATCATATTTCATTACATCTTCTCAATTTCAGAAACAAGAGTTTCAAAAGCGATCTCTTCCGGAACTTTTTTTATAACCTTATCTTTTTTAAAGATAACATACTCATGATTTCCGCCAGCTATTCCAATATCAGCGTTTTTTGCTTCACCTGGCCCATTCACCACACATCCCATAACTGCGACGTGAATTGGTTTATTTATTTTTTCAAGATACTCCATGACTTTTTCCGCTAATTTTTGAACATCGACTTGCGTTCTTCCACAGGTTGGGCATGCAACGAGTGTGGGATAGTTAGGGTATAAATCTAAGTCATGCAATAGCCTTTTCGCGGCTATGATCTCATCGCGAGGATCTCCAGATATCGAAATGCGAATTGTGTCTCCAATTCCATCCAACAGTAGTGGCGCTAATCCAGCTGAACTACGGATAAGAGAAAGATCTTTATATCCTGCTTCTGTTATTCCAAGATGGAGTGGATAAGAGAATGTTTCGGCCGCTAAACGATTCGCAGCAATTGTTTCACGAACATTTGAACCCTTTAAAGAAATAACGATGTCAAAGAAATTGAGGCACTCCAAAATCTCAACATGTTTTTTTGCTGAATTGACCAAATCAACCCCAGTATAATTGTGGGAGTAATCGTGAATTGTTTTATCTAAAGAGCCAGAGTTTACTCCGATACGGATTGGAATGTGTTTTTCTTTTGCCATGTCGACAACTTTTTTTACATTCTCTAAAGATCCGATATTTCCAGGATTAATTCTTATTTTATCTACGCCATTTTCCATCGCTAGCAGAGCTAGACGATAGTCAAAGTGAATATCAGCTACAAGAGGAATATTTATACGTTTTTTGATTTCGGAAATAGCTTCAGCATCAGCTGTGTCCATAATTGAGACACGCATTAAATCAGCGCCAAGAGAGGCACATTCATTGATTTGCTTAACCACTAAATCAACTTTTTCAGTTTTGATGTTGCACATCGATTGAATTAAAACATGATCCTGGCCACCAAGAGTGATATTTCCAATTTTGATACTACGAGTTTCTGTTCGAGAATTCATGTCAACATTATACATTACTAGTAATGCAATAGTCTAAAAATATGTTTGCATATTCTATTATCTATGATAAGATAAAAAACGACTTTAAGGAGACAAGTAGTAGTATGGCAAAAGATGATCGAATCTCATTGACATTAAAATGCAATGACTGTGGCGAGGAGAACTATCTCACATCCAAAAATAAAAAGCATAAACCAGATCGTTTGGAGTTAAAGAAATATTGCCCAGTGTGCAAAAAGATGACACTCCATCGTGAGAAAAAGAAATAAAAGATAGGCTCAGCCTATTTTTTATTATTAAGAGAAACAAATGAAAGTTGTACCATTTCTTTATAACGATAAGGATGAATTAATTTCTAATTGTTATCTCGCAATAGACAATAATTCTTCTTGTGTTATTATCGACCCATCATGCGATTATGATGGAGTAATAAATTACATCACTAAAAATCACTTGGCATGTCAAGGCATTCTTTTGACACATTCTCACTTTGACCACATGCGCGGAATAGATCGCACTGTCAAAGCTTTGAATGTTCCTCTTTTTGTTTCTTTTGGCGATGAAGATGGCTTAACAGACACTAGACTTAATTGCTCCTCAATGTGCAACTGCGAATTTGTGATTCAAACCAAGCCTGTTCTTGTCAGCGATCAAGAAGTGCTTGAATTGTTAGAAGAACCAATCCAAGTTATCAGCACTCCTTTTCATACCAAAGGTTCAGTGTGCTATTATATAGCAAAGAGCAATTTATTATTTTCTGGAGATACTTTGTTTCGTGGCTTTATTGGAAGAAGTGACTTGCCATCTTCCATCGGAAGAGAAATAAAACCCTCGTTATCAAAGCTTTTTGTGCTTCCTGATGAGACAAAAGTTTTTCCTGGTCACGGACTAACTACAACAATAGGTTTTGAACGGAAACTAAATCCGTTTATTAAATAGCAATTATTTGCTATAATAATTAAGATTTTTTAAGAAAGGGTTAACATTATGGTAAATGTAACAGAATTAAGACCAGGAAATTTCTTCCTAGAAGAAGGCAATATTTATCAGGTTCAAGATATTCTTTTAAACAAAACCGCTATGAGAAAAATGGTGGCTAAGCTTAAGGTAAAGAATTTAAGAAGTGGTGCAATCGTTGAAATTTCACGAAATAGTGGATACATGATTGAAACAATTCGACTTGATAAACGCCAAATGCAATATTTATATGATACCGGCGACTTTTTAGTCTTCATGGATCAAGAGAGCTATGATCAAATTGAAGTCCCTCACAGCCGTCTTGAATGGGAGAAACAATTCCTTAAAGGCGATGAAATGGTGGAAATCACCTCTTATGAAGGGGAAATCATTGGTATTAACTTACCAGCTAAAGTGACACTAAAGATTGCGGCTTGTGAACCAGCAGTTCGCGGTGATACCGTCAATAAAGCGATGAAAGATGCCACACTTGAAACCGGATTAAAAATCCGTGTTCCACTTTTCATAAATGAAGGCGAAGTTGTCAGTGTTAGAACCGATGACGGAAGCTACGATGGGAGGGCTTAATCTATGATGGAAGTCCAAATATACTTATTTGTTATTTATCTCGTTGTGGCATTAGTCGGTGGCGTTGCGGCAGGATATTTCCTCGCTCGATTTATTTTCAAAAGAGAGCTCAAAAAGAACCCTCCAGTGAATGAAAAAATGATTCGTGTCATGCTCACTCAAATGGGTCGAAAGCCAAGCGAGAAGCAGGTTCGTGAAATCATGAACAGCATGAACAATGCCAATAAATAAAACACTTATAAACTAGCTCTCAGCAGTGAGAGCTTTTTTAATGAAAAATAAAAGCCTATCTACGATAGGCAATTACTTAAGAACTACTAATTATTTACTAATTATTTCATCCAGGAAATCTTTCGTTCAGTTCCTGCTTTGAGTCTTTTAATATTTTCGGAATGGCGAATTATGACGATGATTGTGTGAAAAGTAAGGACAGAAGCGAATACCCATGAGATCATTAAATTTGGTCCGTATGTTGGTAATGAATACAAACTTGGTGGAATGATACCCATCATGCAAAGAATCGCCCAAACCCACGCTAAGAGAGTGCAGCAAATTGGGGCGATAATGCTAGCTAGAGAAACATGTTTGCTAATTTTGAGAATTGCAAAATATAGAATTCCGGGAATAAATCCGACCATCCAAGAGGTAAATAGAACAGAACCAGCATATACCGCAACACCTTTCCCACCTTTAAAATGAGCGAAGATTGGCCAGCAATGTCCGACCATGCAACCTATGGTTGCAACCCAGTAAACCGGCCAAGGAATGACATATGAAAAATTCATTCCAAAATTATTGACATTATTCGCAGCGGCAACAAGGCTTTGACCATTATCAAAAGGTATACGGGAAAATATGAACCAACAAAGCCACACAGAAAGCCCAGCTTTGAACATATCAATGAGCATAACTAATAAGCCGATTTTCTTTCCCCATAGTCTTCCGGCATTTGTGCCACCAGCATTGCGGGAGCCATAATCACGAGGATCTTGGTTGAAAAAAGCTTTTCCAATCCAAACAGAGGATGGGATAGAGCCTAGTAAATATCCAACCACTAGGCAGAATAATATTGCTAATATATTATATAATATATTCATAATTTACCCTCGTTTTCCTATCTTTTTATTCTACTAAATAACTTTATATTTGCAACTTAATTTGTATATAATTAAGAGCGATTAGGAGGTAGTGGGTAATGGACGAACAAAAAAACAAGTCTTTACAGTACACCGCTGATGACATTCACATCCTCCAAGGTCTTGAGGGTGTAAGAAAAAGACCAGCCATGTATATTGGCTCAACAAATGCAAGTGGACTTCATCATTTAGTGTGGGAAGTTATTGATAACGCTGTTGACGAGGCTCTCTCTGGATTCGGAGACAAAATTATTGTAACCATCTATAAAGATGGTTCTTGTTCAGTTCAAGATGAGGGAAGAGGCATTCCAACTGGAATTAATAAAGAAACTGGTAAGCCAGCTGTTGAGATCGTTTTCTCTGAGCTACACGCTGGTGGAAAATTTAATAGTGCTGTCTATAAAAGTGCTGGTGGTCTACATGGAGTAGGCGCTTCAGTTACTAATGCTTTGTCAGAATATCTTGATGTCATCGTTAATAACGATGGTAATATTTCTCATTTACGATTTGAAAACGGAGGAAAACTCGTTACTCCTCTTGAAGTAATTGGAACCACAAAAAAACATGGTACTTTTGTGCGTTTCAAACCAGATAGCAAAATTTTCTCGACTGTCGACTTTAAAAGAGATGTAATCGCGGGGCATCTCCAAGAGTCTGCTTTCTTAATGAAGGATGTAACTTTCATCTTAATAGATGAAAGAACAAACGAAACTCAGGAATTTCATTACGAAAGAGGGCTTTATGCTTATGTCGAAAATATCAACGCTAACAAGACGCCTCTCACCCCTGTAATCGATTTTTACGACGCTGATGAAAGCACGGGAATTATCACGGAAATCGCGCTTCAATACTGTTCTGCTGATTATAATGAAACTTTAATTTCTTATGCCAATAATGTCCGCACCAAAGATGGTGGAACCCATGAAGTTGGCTTCAAAACAGGCATCACTAGAGCAGTAAACGATTTTGCCGAAAATAATAATTTGTTAAGAAACAAAAAACTCGATGGAACAGATATACGCGAAGGCTTAACCGCGGTTATTTCGCTTAAAATACCTGAAGAAATTAATGAATTCGAAGGACAAACCAAGAGCAAATTAGGAACTCAAGAAGCAACCTACATTGTTCAAAATGTTATCTATAATAAATTCACATATTATCTCACAGAAAATAAAGAAATCGCCATTTCAATTATTAAAAAGTGTGTTGATTCTCAACAAGCAAGAATCGCGGCAAGAAAAGCTAAAGATGAGGCTCGCAACGCTAGAAAAACAAAAAGTGAAGTCATTCTTTCCGATAAATTGACACCAGCTCAAAGCAAAGACTATAAACTTAATGAACTATTCATTGTTGAAGGCGATTCCGCTGGTGGAAGCGCGAAAAAAGGTCGAGACCGTCTTCATCAAGCCATTCTTCCACTTCGTGGAAAGCCACTTAATACAGATGGAATACCTGTGGCAAACGTTTTAAAGAACGAGGAAATAGCCACAATAATTAATACGATTGGGGCAGGCTTTGGCCAATCCTTCGATATCAATGATAGCCATTATGGAAAAATCATCATTATGACCGATGCTGATACCGATGGAGCCCATATTCAAACTCTTCTATTAACTTTTTTCTATCACTACATGAGACCATTAATCACTACTGGCCATGTTTTTATTGCTGTTCCGCCTCTCTATCGAGTCTACAAAGAAGATAAAGGAAAACTCACTCAGGAATATGCTTGGGATGATGAGGGGCTAGAAGCCGCAAAGAAAAAAATAGGCTCCGGCTATAAAATTTCTCGTTATAAAGGTTTGGGAGAAATGGATGCTATTCAGCTTAAGGAAACAACAATGGATCCAAAAAGCCGCCTTTTAATACAAGTTGATATCGAAGATCCGCTTCTAGCGGAAAATCGTGTTTCTACCTTGATGGGCAAAGATATTGTTCTTCGTCGTAAATGGGTAGAAGAAAATGTCGATTTCCGACAAGTAGACAATTTTTTAAAGGAGGTCAAATAAAATATGGCAAAGAAAAATGATGTCATAGTTGATGAGACTATCAAAGAAAATATTTCGATTGAACCTTTAGAAAATGTAATGGGTGATCGTTATGCCACCTATGCAAAATATGTCATTCAAGATCGTGCCATTCCTGATGTTCGCGATGGATTAAAGCCAGTCCAAAGAAGAATTATTTTCTCAATGTACAAGAGCAATAATCTTTTCAATAAGCCAACCAAGAAATGCGCTCATACTGTGGGAACTGTGATGGGAACTTACCATCCCCATGGTGATTCTTCAATTTACGAAGCTCTTGCAAGAATGAGTCAAGATTGGAAAGTTCGCTACCCTCTCATCGATTTTCAAGGAAACAACGGATCAATTGATGGAGACTCTCCCGCTGCTTATCGATACACCGAATCTCGTCTCAGCGAATTAAGCAATGAACTAGTAAAAAACATCGATAAAAACACTGTCGAAATGCAGCTTAATTTCGATGACACTGAATTAGAACCAATTGTCTTACCAAGTCGCTTTCCCAATTTATTAGTCAACGGAACAGAGGGCATTGCAGTTGCTTTAGCAACTGAGATACCTCCACATAATCTCAGAGAAGTAATCGAAGCGATTATTTATCGAATCAATCATAAAACCGCTACAATTGAGGATTTGCTCAATTTTGTAAAGGGTCCTGATTTCCCTGGTGGTGGAATAATTTTTGAATCAGAGGGATTAAAAAACATCTATACAACTGGTCGAGGAAGAATAGAGGTTTCTGCTAAAGCAGAAATTGTTAAGACAAAAGATCTTCAACAAATCGTTATCACCGAGATTCCTTATAAAGTCGTTAAAATTCAATTAGTCTATGAAATTGATAAAATCATCCACTCTAAGTCAGTTAATGGTTTGTTAGAAGTGCGTGATGAAAGCGACTGGAAAGGCATTCGAATCGTTGTTGATTGCAAAAAAGATGCTAGAGCTGATCTTCTTTTAAAATACTTAATGAAGAAAACTTCGTTATTTTCTTCTTATTCTGCAAATATGGTCGCCATTGTCGATGGCAGACCAAGAACTTTATCTTTAATTGAGTTCGTTGATGCCTATATAGCCCATCAGGTCGAAGTTATTACTCGTCAAAGTAAATTCGATTTAGGAAAATTTACTGATCGTTTGCATCTCGTTGTTGGGCTAATCACCGCTTCTTTATCAATCAATGAAGTCGTTGATATCATTCGTAAAAGCAAAGACAAAAATGATTCGAAAGTTAATCTATGCAAGCGTTTTGGCTTTTCAAATGAACAAGCGGAAGCGATTGTCACCATGCCATTATACAAATTGAGCCACACCGATGAGGAAGTTCTCGAAAAAGAAAAGGTTCAGTTAGAAAAAGACATTGCTGGTCTCAATGAAATTCTTGAAGATCCTAATAAATTGAATCGTGTTTTAATCAAAGATTTAAAACAAATCGCTTTAAAATACGGTGACGATAGAAGGACCGCCGTTGAAGGAAAAATTGAGATTGAGCCAATTGATAAACGCGATTTAATCGCTAAAGAAAATGTGATTGTTGCTGTCACAAGAGATGGTTATATCAAGCGCTCATCCATCAAGTCGTTCAAAGGCTCAGGAACTGATGCTTTGCCTGGTTTAAAAAGCGGCGACTGTCTCGTTAGTGCTGGAGAAGCTTTTACTACCGATTATTTAATTTGTTTCACCAATTTGGGCAACTATACTAGCATTCCAGTTCACAAAATAAATGAAACAAAGTGGAAAGATGAAGGTACTCATCTTAATACTTTTGTAACTCTTGGGGCCGGAGAAAAGATTATCAAAGCTATCGCCGTTAGCAAATTGAGAGAAGATATCTATCTATCGTCATTAAGTCGCTTTGGCCAGATCAAACGAATGGCAAGCACATCGCTAGATTTCTACTCACGGCCACGTCTTTCTCGCTACATGCGCCTTTTAAGCAGTGATGAAGTGGTAGGAATACAAGTGTTGACCGGTAATAGCGATTTGCTTGTTCTCACTAACGATGGTTATGCCACACGTTTTAACGAAAATGATTTATCAATCTTAAGTTCAAAAGCTGGCGGAGTTAAGTCAGTTACTGGTTTAGGAAAAAATCAAACTATAAGTTTGTTTGCTTTTGACGGAGATGAAAAAGCAAAAATTCTCATCTTCACAGACAAAGGCCATGAGCGCGTACTCGATCCTAATAAAGTCACGTGCACGCCAAGACTCGGTAAGCCAACGCAAATCATGCCGTGTTTTAAGAGTGATATTCATCACATTGTTTCATCCTTAAAAGCAAAAAATCAGATCAGCGATGATTATATTGTGAACTTAGGGTTAAACAATCAGAGCATTTTCTCATACAAAGTTGAAGACTTATATCTAACAGATATAAATAAGTATGCAAAAAAGAATATATCAATTCCGAGCAAAACAAGAATCGAATATGTTTTTGATGACTCTTTAGATTCAATTAACAAAGATTCAATATCTCATCCGATTATCCAAAAAGAAATCAAGCAAAAAGAAACCCCAATCATGGATAAAAGTGATGAAGATTCATCCGAGAAAACAATGAAGGATGAATCGGGAACATTTGAACAGATATCTATTTTTGATGATGAAGAATAACATACTCTGTATGTTCAATTAAATATCAGTAATTTATTAGTAGTTTTTTAGTATTTCATTTTGAAGGTTACAACCGTAATTTCTTGTCATAAATCCGATTTAAAATGACATTTTATTCGTATTACTAGGCACTCTATTATTTTTAATATAAAATAAAAGTGAAATTTATGTGTATTAGAAGAACAGTCTTTGCCCATGCAAAATCAATCTACGATATTGAAATACCCTTTTATTCTCAAATGGGAATAAAGTACTTATTGATTGATCTAGACAATACTCTTGATTCTTATCGCATCTATTATCCAACATTACCTGCTATCAATTTGATTAAAGATTTAAGGGAAAATGGAATAATTCCAATCATTGTTTCTAACAATAAAGGAAAGAGAGTTCAAACATACGCAAGCTTCCTTCAAGTTGAATGTATTAGCAGCGCAATGAAACCGTTTGCAAAAAAAATTAAGAGTTTTTTAAAGGCTTCCAATATTAAACATGACAAAGTCATGCTTATTGGAGATCAGCTGATGACTGATGTTGGGGCAGCGAATGCTGCTGACATTAAGGCCATATTAACTGATAAAATAGTTAATGAGGACCAATGGACTACTAGATTAAATCGTTTAATCGATATTCCACTTCGAAGAAGCCTAAAGAAAAAAGGAAAATTACCAGATTGGAGGACTTTTTATGGGAAAAGTTAAAAGAGTAATGCGATGTTATCACTGCGGTGAAGTATTGCAAAGTGCTGAAGAAAACGAAAAGGGGTACATCGGAAAAAGTCATTTGTTAGCTCCTAACGCCGAAAAAGAAGTTCTTTATTGTTTAAGCTGCTATGAAAAAATGAAGGCTATTAACACTGGCATGCTGGAGAGAGACGCCGATGAAGAAATTCTCAAGATACTTGATGATGCCGTGGCGACCGATGCTGTGATTATTTGGGTTGTCGATTTATTCTCATTTAATGGAACATTAAATCCAGATGTAGTTAACAAGATTAAGCAGCTGAAAGTCATTGTTGCTGGCACAAAATTTGACTTATTCCCACGAAATGCAAAAAAAGAACAACTAAAAACTTTCATAAACGAGCGTTTTATGGAATTTGGTCTAACTCCGTACGGAGTTGTGCTATTCGGCGATACTGATAATATTGATGTCGAGAATATGTTAGATAATCTCTCTGAGGTTAGGGCTGGACACGATGTTTATATGATTGGTTCTTACACTTCAGGAAAGACCACTCTCATAAACAGAATGCTCAAATTTTATAAGAACAACACCCGTCGAGCGATAAAAACTGAAATTTACCCTGGTACATCCATAAAATTATTAGAGATACCTCTTTCAAATTCGGCTTCATTCTATGAAGTCCCAGGCTTTTCTTTAGTCACCTCCACCTTGGGTAAAGTTGAAAAAGATATTCAAAAAATTATCACACCAAAAAAAGAAATCAAAACTGCGACGAGAATCCTCTCACCTGGCGAAACGTTACTAATTGGTTCGCTTGCAAGTTTTGAATTAATTAGTGGCAAACCAACAACTTTTAAACTTTACACCGCAGAGATGGTGGAATCGAAGAAAGTTTTGTCTAAAAAAGCTCGTGAGACAATGATGGAAAACTATGACAAAAAGTTTTTAAGACCAGTTAGTTCAAGATTTAATACTTTTACTGACTACGATTTGTTTGATTACACGATGGAAAAAGATGAAAAAGTGCACGATATTGGCATCGCTGGACTTTGCTGGATTTCTTTCGTGGCTAAAGGACAGGTTATTCGCGTTATGTTCCCTAAAGGAGCGGCCTTAAAAGAGTATTTAGGAAAGTTGAGATAAATATGTTAGCAGCAAACGAAAAAAAGCAATTGAGGGCAATGGCAGAAAAGATTACCACCAGATACCAAGTCGGCAAAAACGAGATCAGCGATACGCTTATCGATATGTTAGATAAGGCTCTTATCGTTAAAGAATTAATTAAAATCGATGTTTTAAAAGGGGCGAGTTCTTCAGTGATGGCTCTCGCTTTGGATTTATCCACTCAGCTTAAGGCTGATATCGTTCAAGTGGTGGGAAAAGTTATTGTATTATTCCGTAGGAATAAAGAAAAACCAGTTATCCAATTTAAAAAATAACATGAATAAAGTCATTTTCGGTGGAGGATTTGATCCGATTCATCTCGGTCATATCAATATGGCGCGTTTAGCTTCAAAACATTTTGACGCCGACGTTATTTTTGTTCCTTCTCCGATTTCAATATGGAAAGAAGAGTCAGCTCCAATCAAAGACAAGGTTGAGATGATTAAATTATCAATCCAAAGATATAAACGCTTCAGTATCGATTTATTTGAAGTCAATAGTGGAAAAGAGCATAACTATTCAATCGATACGATTCGATATTTTCAGAAGAAATATCCTAATGACCAACTCCTCTATCTAATCGGTGGTGATCAAGTAAATGAATTTCACCGTTGGAAAGAATGCCTAGAGCTATCAAAGATAGCCAAGATTATTTTCATGTCTCGTCCAAATATTGAAATTAATGGAAAAAATATTAAAGAATTCAACATGACAATGGTGCCAGGAAGAATGGTGGACATCAGCGCGAGCGATATCCGTTCATTTTGTTCTTTAAAGCTGGATGACAAAGTCATAAAATACATCGAAGATAACGAACTTTATTACATAAAGAAGATAAAGTCTTACTTAAGACCCAAAAGATATGACCACAGCAAGGCAGTCGCAAACTTAGCTTATGGAATAGCTAAAAAACATCACCTAAGAAATAGTGATTTATATTATGTCTCTGGTTTCCTTCATGATATTGGGAAAGATCATGATAGCCGAGAAATAATGAAAAAGCATTATCGTAAGTATTTGGATATGCCCAATTTTTCCTTTCATCAATTCGTGGGCTCATATATTGCCAAGACCGATTTCAATATTCAAAACCGCTCAATTATCAAAGCTATTAATTTTCACGCGACAGGAAACGCGAAAATGAACCGTATGGGTAAAGTCATCTATGCAGCCGATAAAATCGATCCAAGCAGGAATTATGATTCAAAATACATGATTGATGCAATGATGCAGAATATTGATGATGGTTTCAAATTGGTTTTAAGTGAAAATAAGAAATTTTTAGAAGAGAGCGGTAAAAATATTAATAATAGACTAACGCAAAGTTGCTTTGATTATTACCTGAGCTAATAACAATATAGCATTTGATTGCGAGATGGTGGAAACGCCATCTTTTTTATTGGGTTTAATTAGTCGAGCAAACAAAAGAATAAACAATAAGAGCTTTAACCTTATTTTAATTGCCTGTTTTACTCGCTCGTTTAAACAGACTCACATGATACCATGCATAAAATGATATGTTAGAACATAGGAGTGGTTGTGAATAACAACAGAAAAATACATTGCTTCGCATAATTTCCGTTATGTTAACCATATATAAATTATTATAAGATGATATCAGCATATATTTTATTGTGTCATGTCTAATAGTTGAATGTTAGATTAGTGAATAAGTAAGTTTTCCACAGATAATTTGCATAAAATATCTACTGGAAAACTACTAATATTAAACACCACTTTTGAAGGCATTATCTACCGTTAACATATTTATATAGGCTTGAGTAATTAAATCTACTTTCCTATCGTCTAACCTATATGAATGAATAATATTGTCATCTTTTTCTTTGAATTCTGATTCATATCCAATCGCACATTTTGTATATATTCGCAATTTATCGACTGAACGTATTTGATTAATAACGGCTAATGTACTATGTGTGGTTTTTAAGCATGGTATGATTCCTAAATCTACATCGCTACGAGGATGACCACCATTTTTATTAGATTTTAATGGACAAACAATTACTAAAGGATTGTATTCTCCTGAATCGGCAAGCACCACTCCATAATGCCGATTAGAAAACTCAGCGTTAACATTTATTCCCCAGTCGAATTCTAATATCTCTCCTCTTTTCAAATCGTAACGTAGTTTGTACTTTTCTGAAAAGGTCGAATATTCAAGTTGCCTTTTGATCCAATCTAGTTGCTCTTTTCTGCCAACCATTTTGCCTGGCACAGCGCGATCATCAAAGTCAACGTTATCAGTCCAGCGGTACTTCCCACTACCATAATAATTTTGGTCACTCATAAATAAGTTCCCCCCTCATATAACTTTAGTTATCCAGGAAAATGTAAAAAGTTGGAAAAAAAGTAAAAAAATAAGTAGCGCGCGTCTACTTATTTGTTAATATTGTTAGATTTGTTATTCGAAAATTTCATCAATTGGTTTCCCAATTAGATTGCTTGGCTTAGTAAGCTTAAAGTTTTTGAGGACGGTCGCGCCCATATCAGCAAACGAACTTCTCTCTTCGATATAACGTCCTTTAGTGAAGGATTTTGAATACATAAGAAGAGGGACTCTTTCTCTTGTGTGATCTGTGCCATGCCATGTTGGGTCGTTGCCATGATCAGCAGTGACAATTAATAGGTCGTCTTCTTTTAAGACTCCAATTAGTTCATTTAAACGAATGTCGAATCTCTCGATAGCTTGTGCGTATCCAGGAACATCACGACGATGTCCATATTCAGAATCGAATTCCACAAGATTTACAAAGCAAAGGCCAGTAAAATCAAATTCTTTGGCCTGCTTAATGGTTTTATCCATTCCATCTTCATTGCTAATGGTCTTTTCGGTCTTAACGACACCATATTGGTCAAAGATATCGCCAATTTTTCCAATGCAAGTGGTCATGAATCCATTGTCTTGCAAAACATTCATCATCGTCGGCTTTTCCGGTTTCAAAGTTAAGTCGTGTCGGTTTGGTGTTCTCTTAAAATTAGAGGCATTTGTGCCAATGAATGGTCTTGCGATAATACGTCCAACCATCCATTCGGGTTTCATACATAATTCACGGGCAATTTCGCAGCAGCGATATAACTCAGGCACACCTGTTACTCCCTCGTGAGCCGCAATTTGTAAAACACTGTCGGCAGACGTGTAGACAATGAGAGAATTATCTCTCATTTGTTCCTCACCGAGTTCTTTCAAAATCTCTGTACCGGAAGCGGAATAATTACCGATGATTTTATGTCCGGTTCTTTTTTCGAGTTCAGAAATTAATTCAGGAGGAAATCCGGTATCTGTGAAAGTTTGAAAAGGCTTCTCGGTATAGATGCCCATCATTTCCCAGTGGCCGGTCATCGTGTCTTTTCCGTTGCTTTCTTCGCGAGAGGTTGTTGCGTAAGAGTGTGGGTGTTTAACTTTTGTCGTGCCCATAATTGGAGCAAGATCATTAATTCCCATCGCATTCAAAGTAGGGATGTTTAATCCATTTACTCCTTGCGAAATATGGAGGAAGGTATTGCTACCCGCATCGCCGTATTTTTCCGCATCAGGTTCAGCTCCTATGCCGACAGAGTCGGCAACAATTAAAAATATTCTTTTGAATTTAAACGCCATAAGGTTTCTCCTTGTTGACCGTAGTCATTATAAATTACTTTTTCCTCATATACAAATCATAAGCGCTCAAAATCCTCTTTGTTGAGACATGAGTATATATCTGCGTAGTGGCGATATGGGCATGTCCAAGCATCTCCTGAACCGCGACAAGTTGGGCTCCATTTTCAAGGAGGTGGGTCGCAAAACAATGGCGGAGGGTGTGAGGTGAAATGGAAACTTCAATTCCTGCTAGAGCAGCATACTTCTTTACTTGTTTAAAAAAGAACTGCCGAGACAATGGCTTGCCATATCTATTTAAAAATAGATACTTGCTATCTCTACCTTCGTTTTTACATCGTACTTCGTCGAGGTAACGAGCGATACATTCAATGGCATAATCTCCCAAAGGTACTTTTCTTTCTTTGGCTCCTTTACCAAAAACAGTGACTACTCCAGTTTTGAGATTCACTTTTCCTCTTTCGAGATTGAGAAGTTCACTAACTCGAAGTCCGGTCGCATACATCGTTTCCAGCATCGCTTGATCTCTAATACCTTCCGGTTTTTCGGTGTCAGGCATCTCTAAAAGGTGTTCAACTTCTTCAATAGAAAGGCAATGAGGTAGATGCTCAGGTTTTTTAGGGGTTTCAATCTCAGGTATTTCATCCTGAAGATATCCTTCTGTCTTTAAGAAAACAAAGAAACTCTTCGTGGAGGAAAGCCTTCGTAAAGCTGTTGAGGCCGATAAGCCAATGGAAAACTCATAACGGAGGAAATCTAGTAAATCAGTGCCTAGTAAGTCCTCAACTTTTTTTCGCTGATGGAAAAAGGCAAAGAATTGTTTCAAGTCATCTAAGTAAGATTTAACTGTTAAAGTAGATAATCCCTTCTCAGCGAGAATATATTGCTCATATAGTTCGGTGGCGTCTTTGATATCCATAATTATTTCTTTTTTTCCTTCGTACCGACTTCGGAAGCCCTCATAAGAGAATCTTTCT
>ENA-UOWO01000315-UOWO01000315.1-activated-sludge-metagenome-genome-assembly--contig:-NODE-315-length-72182-cov-28.203072_pt1 | contig 72182 bp, 56 predicted proteins | sample MGYA00238148_ERZ761564 | MGnify/ENA primary metagenome ERZ761564 (study PRJEB28885, sample SAMN05720194) | activated sludge metagenome | isolation source: Anaerobic digester | place: USA...
GCATGACACTTTTCAACTGTCGCTATTCCCTGACTAAATTTTGAGGAAACTCCAGGGGTGATAGGAAACGGTATTTCAGAATCCGGAAATCGGACAAGTTTGCCATTATTGATGAACATCAGGTCAAACTGAAAATGTCCCGGGATTTGTTTCAATCGATCTTAGAACTGAAAACGGATAAGGAAACTGCCAATTCGGTATTCATAAAAGATGTGATTGACCTTTTAACCGTTTTTCTTGACAAATTCGAGGAAATAAAATCAGAATATCTGAATAAAAAGTAGTTTCTTAAAGCATATAAATAAAATAACCATAAACAACATAATACGAATAAGCATACTATGAAAGTCTTGAAAATCTTATTGATGTGTACTGTTTTATTATCCTATTCAACGGCATATGGTCAGGAAAAATCATATACACTCACCTTACAGCAGGCGCGCGAATATGCCTTAAAAAATAATAAAATGTTAATAAATGCGCGGGCAGGTGTGGCATCGTCGCAGCAAAAAGTAAAAGAAACTATCGCACAGGGACTGCCCCAGGTGGAGGGAAGCCTGAGTTATCTGACCTATTTTAATTATGAAATGGATCTTGGTTTTGGCAGTTCAAATGAGACACCCGATATTAATTATGCTTTATTGGATCTGGGAGATCTTGAGGTGTTGAACGCGCTGGGCCAGATGTTTGGCTCCTCTGAACCGATCGTTATGAAAGATCAGGTTTCAGGGAAATTACAGCTGTCCCAGTTGATTTTCAGCGGTCAGTACCTTGCCGGGATCAAAACGGCAAAAATTGCACGCAAACTGGCCGATCAGAGTGTGGCAGCCAGCGAACAGGATATTAAAGAAAATGTTACCAATACCTATTGCCAGATACTGATCAGTGAGCGAACCTTAAAGGTTATTGATGAAAACATTAAAAATCTGAACGAGATACTTCAGCATACGACCAATATGTACCATGCCGGGTTGGCGGAGGAAACAGATGTGGATCAGCTGAAGATCACCGTTAATCAGATCAAAAACTCACAAAAAGCGCTGGAACGGATGAATCAGCTCAACCGGAACATGTTGAAATTTCAACTGGGCGTGCCACCTGAAACGACGATCACACTCGCCGACAGCCTGCCTCAGATTCTGAATGCGGTAAGCCCGCAGTCTGCATTGGCAAACGAATTCAATATCAACGATAATATTAACTATCAGATGATGGAGTCGCAGGTACAGCTCAGCAAAAAGCAGGTGGATCTGCGAAAATGGGCGTATGCACCTACCATTGCCGGGTACTATAATTACACCGGCAAGATACTGAAAACGGATTTCGACCTGAACCCTTCTCACCTGGCAGGCGTGACCATGAATGTGCCCATATGGTCGAGTGGTGTGCGTAAAGCCCAGCTTGCGCAGTCAAAGATCAGCTGCGACATGGCACAGCGCAATCTTGAGATTGTCAGGGATCAGCTTGAACTGCAAAAGACACAGCTGGTGTTTGTGTATCAGAACGCCCTTGAAAACTACGAAACACAAAAAGAAAATGTATCCGTAGCCGGCAGGGTATACAAAAGTATTCAGAATAAGTATGAACATGGCGCTGCTTCCAGCCTTGACCTTACCCAGGCCAACAGCAACTATCTTACGGCCGAGAGCAATTATTATTCGGCGGTTATGACACTTATTCAGGCACAAACTTCACTCGACAAATTATTCAATAAATTATAAACAGAAAAATCAAATAATTACTACTATGAAACGCTATTTCCTTCTTTTGACCTTGTTATCAGTCATTTTAGTTTCCTGCAAAAACAATGGGAACAAAACCGATTCCGAAACGCTTGCCGACGATACAACGATATATCGTGTGAAAACACTTTTACTTGAAAAACAGAACATTGCTCAAAAAATTGAATACACAGCAAGTCTTTTACCCTATGAGGAAATTCATTATGCACCTGCTTCACCAGGAAGGATAGAAGAAATAAACGTGGAAGTAGGCAGCAGGGTGGCAAAGGGTTCCGTGATAGCCCGCATGGACAGAACAAACTACAATAATGCCAATGAACAGTTGCAAAGCGCCCGGTCGAATTACCTACGTATGGACACGCTGCACAAACTGAACAGTATCTCTGAAGCACAATGGGAAGCTGCAAAAACACAATATGAGGTGGCAAAGACCAATGTTGATTTTCTTGCCAAAAACACCATGCTTGTATCTCCGATAAATGGGATAGTCACCGGAAAGTACTTTGAGAGTGGTGAACTTTATTCCGGAGTGCCTAACACGGCTGCGGGAAAAGCAGCTATTGTCACGCTCATGCAGATCAATCCGCTTAAAGCAAAGATCAATATCTCTGAACGCTATTATCCCTTGTTGAAGCAGGGAATGAAGGCCAGCGTGGCTGTTGATATATTTCCTGATAAAAGTGTTGAGGGGCAGATCTTCAGGATTTATCCGACGGTAAGTTCCGATACCAGGACATTTCCGGTGGAACTGACCATTCCCAACGGTGATGAAAAGTTGCGTCCCGGAATGTTTGCCAGAGTGTCGCTCGACCTGGGTGAAACCTCCGCGATGGTTGTCCCTTCAACGGCGGTGATAAAACAGCAGGGCACCAATAATCATTTTGTGTTTATCGCAGGCGCCGGAACTATTGCACATAAAAAGGAAGTGGAAATAGGAGCGCGTTTCGACGACAAACTGGAGATTATTTCAACTTCCCTTAAAGAAGGAGACCAGATCATCATAGCCGGGCAGAATAAACTTTTAGACGGTTCCAAAATAACGATCATTAAATAATGGGGTGATCATCAAGCATTTTACCAACTGTTAAAACTAAAGATTTAAAACTATGAGCATATATGCGAGTGCAGTCAAAAAGCCGGTGACAACCCTGATGATCTTTATTGCTGTTATTGTTATCGGAATCTACTCTTTTTCCAGGCTACCCATCGATCTGTATCCCGAAATTGAAATTCCTGCCATCATGGTGTACACCGGGTATTCAGGCGCCAATGCCCCTGACATTGAGACCAATATTTCCAAACCGGTTGAAAACACACTTAACACCGTCAGCAACCTGAAAGAGATCTATTCCACCTCCAGAGATAATGCATCTATTGTAACCCTTGAATTTGAATATGGTACCGATCTTGACGGAGCGGCCAACGATGTCAGAGATGCATTAGGGATGGTAACCCAGTACCTGCCCGAAGGAGCAGATAATCCGATTATTTTTAAATTCACTACCAATATGATGCCCATCATGTTCTTTGCAGTTACCGCGGATGAAAGTTATGAAGGCATTGAAGAGGAACTGAACGAAAAACTGGTTAACCCGCTTAACCGCATCGATGGTATTGGCTCAATAAGCCTGTATGGCACGCCAATACGTGAAGTGAGCGTTAATATTGACCCGAGAAGGATGGAAGCCTATAACCTCACCATAGAACAGATCGGGAATATCCTCAGGGCCGAAAACCTGAACATGCCTGCCGGAACGGTGGATATGGGGCAGATGACTTACCCCCTGCGTGTTCAGGGCGAATTTGAACAGAGTGACCAGATAAAGAATATTGTCCTTACCAATTTCCAGGGGAAAACCATCTATCTGAAGGATGTGGCCGACGTGAACGATTCCATCCGGAAAATGAGCCGTGTGGAAACGATCGATGGAAGAAAAGGCATCCGTATGCTCATCATGAAACAGTCGGGCGCCAATACCGTGCGTATTGCCAAAGAAGTGAACAAGCAAATGGCGGAACTGAAGAAAAATCTTCCTGCCGACGTAAAAATTGAAACGATAATGGATACCAGTGAGTTTATTACAAACTCCATCAACAACCTCACCGAAACCCTGCTTTTTGCCTTTCTGTTTGTCATGATTGTCGTGCTGTTTTTCCTGGGAAGGTGGAGAGCCACTTTTATTATTATCCTCACCATCCCGCTTTCGCTCATCGTTGCCTTTATATACCTTTTTATTTCAGGCAGCACCATAAATATTATCTCGCTTTCGGCCTTGTCCATTGGTATCGGGATGGTTGTGGATGACGCTATCGTTGTCCTGGAGAATATCACCCGGCACATCGAAAGAGGGAGTTCGCCCCGTGAAGCTGCTATATATGCCACTAACGAAGTATGGCTGGCCGTCATTGCTTCTACACTGACCATTGTGGCTGTGTTTTTCCCGCTCACATTGGTATCGGGAATGACCGGCATCATGTTCAAGCAACTCGGATGGATTGTTACCATTACTATTATGACCTCTGTTGTTGCGGCCATAACCATAACACCCATGCTGAGTTCAAAGTTCCTGGGACTGAAACCCATCAGAAAGAACCCGGGATGGTTTAGCCATGAACGGCTGGTGGTGCCGGTACTCGACAGTTTGGATAATTTTTATGTCAGATTGTTGAAATGGAGTTTACACCATAAAAAGGCTATTGTACTAGGGGCGGTTGTGATTTTGTGTATCGCCGGAATATTTGCTACACAATTAAAAACAGAATTCATTCCGGAAACGGACGAGGGACATTTATCTGCAGAAATTGAACTTCAGGCGGGTGTGAGGGTGGAAGAAACCGTGAAAATCACAAACAAGATTGAGGATTTTATAAATAAGAATATACCTGAGAAAAAGCTTTTGTCCACCTCTTCAGGGGCAAACGATCAGGCAGGATTTGCAGCTTTGTTTATGAATTCGGGTTCAAATATTATAAATGTCAACATGCGGCTGGTCACTTCTTCTGAAAGAGAACGCAGTACGGCTGATGTTGCCGATCAGTTGAGGAAGTATATTGAGACCATCCCGGAGATTGTAAAATACAACGTTACGGCTGGTGGCGGATTTATGATGGGCGGAGGCAATACGGTAAATCTTGAGATTTTTGGTTACGACATAGAGCAGACCAATGCATTAGCTGCCGATCTTGCGGAGAAAATCAAAAAAATTGACGGCGCCCGGGATGTGATCATAAGCAGGGAGAAGTCTAAACCGGAATTACGTGTCACGCTGGATAAGGAAAAAATGATGCAGCACGGGCTCAACACGGCTACGGTGTCGACCATTTTACGCAACCGCATACTTGGACTTACCGCTACGCAGTTCCGCGAGTCAGGCAATGAATACGATGTGCTTGTGAGGTTTAAAGAGGAATACAGAAATTCTGTCGTAGATATTGAAAGCATCAGTATTCCCACGGCAACAGGATTAATTCGCCTCGTCGATATTGCCAAAGTCGAGGAATTCTGGTCGCCTCCGAGTATTGAACGAAAACGCCGGGAAAGAATAGTAACGATTTCGGTGACACCCTACAAGGTGTCATTGGGCGAAATGGCAAATAAAATCAAGGCGGAAATCAAAAAAGCAGATGTTCCTGCAGGCATCATGCTTAATGTTGGTGGGGCTTACGAAGATCTTGAAGATTCGTTTAAAGACCTTGCATTATTGTTGCTGCTGAGTCTTTTGCTTGTATATATTGTAATGGCTTCCCAGTTTGAATCGTTAAAAATGCCGCTGATTATTATGGTTTCCGTGCCATTTTCATTCACGGGAGTTGTTTTTGTACTGCTGTTAACCAAAACCACACTGAGCATTATTGCTGCACTGGGCGCTATATTGCTGGTCGGAATTGTGGTTAAAAATGCCATCGTACTCATCGATTTCACCAACCTGATGCGCGACAGGGGAAACAGTCTCGATGATGCCCTTATAAAAGCCGGACGGTCACGTTTGCGCCCGGTGCTAATGACCACACTGACCACCATTCTCGGTATGCTTCCGCTGGCCCTCAGCACCGGCGAAGGTTCGGAAATCTGGAAACCTATGGGCATCACTGTAATTGGCGGGTTGGTCTTTTCAACGATCATCACCATGATCATTGTACCTGTTGTTTACCGCATTGTGGTGAGGCGAACCGAACGAAAAGCCAAAAAGGATGCTATAGCTATTATGAAATCCATTGACATATAAAACAGCTAAGATATGAAAGCAATTATGATAATATATAATCAGGCGATGACAGAGAAAATAGAGTGTCTCCTTGAAAAGCTTAACATCCGTGGCTTTACACAATGGCCTTCCGTATTTGGTACAGGCACCAACGATGGTGAGCCACGGATGGGGACACATACCTGGCCAGAAATTAATTCAGCCATGCTCACCATCGTAAATGATGATTTGGTGGATACGGTTCTCGACAAAATAAAAAAACTGGATTCCATTAACAAAGAAATTGGTGTACGGGCATTTGTTTGGAATGTGGAAAAAATAGTATAGTTGCGTGTTTCCTAAACTTCTGCCGGCGGCTGATTTATCCTGAGCCGGTATGTTTTTTATTGATAATTTTGCCGCATATTAAATTATTAGGTGCCATGCATGAGAGGATATGGAACAGGAATTTTATTTTCCTTATTTCATCCAACTTTTTGATGTATATCACATATTATGCAATACTTTCAGCCCTTCCTCTTTACCTGGTCAATGATCTTCATGCCTCGGAGGTGCAGGTAGGATTTGTGGTAGGCGCATATACCATTGCTTCGGTCATGGCACGGCCTTTCTCCGGATTTATGCTCGACAGGTTTGGCCGCCGGACGATCTTTTTATTGGCACTGATAATCTATTCGCTTTTGTTTGCAGGATATTTCGTTGCCTTAACCATCACAGGAATTCTTTTGCTCAGGTTTGCCCAGGGACTGACATGGGGATTTACCACGGTTTCCGGATCAACCATCGCGGTGGATATAATCCCGGTATCGAAAAGGGGAGAAGGTATCGGTTATTTTGCCTTGTCAACAACGCTGGGGATGTCTGCAGGCCCTGTTATCGGACTATATGTGGGCCATCAGTGGGGATATCCTGCTATGTTTGTTTCCGGATGTGTCATCAGCGTTGCAAGCCTGGCATGTGCCCGGGCAATTCGTATGCGCAAAAGGTTTTTAGTAGGTAAACGTATCAGACTGGAACGGAACAATTTATTCGATAAAAACTCTATCCGGCCTTCGGTGAACGTTTTTATAACCATGATCGCTTATGGCAGCCTGCTTGCGTTTATTGCCCTTTACGGTCAGGAAATAGGTATCCGTAATTCCTCCCTGTATTTTCTTATTTTTTCTGTGGGGATTGCAGTTGCCAGACTTACTTCAGGAAAAGAGTTTGATAAACATGGTCCCCGAAGGATCATTACGATCTGTATTATTTTGCTCATCACAGGATTTCCTTTGCTTGCCCTGGCGAAAAATGCAATACTGTTTTATCTGTCAGCCATAATAATAGGATTTGGCAATGGCGTGATATTTCCGACCTTTCAGTCAATGGTAAATAATGTAGCCGATCCGGCGCATCGCGGAGCCGCTAATTCAACGCTTTACACCGCCGTAGATCTCGGAATGGGCATGGGGATGATCATGGCCGGACTGATAGCACAGCAGATATCCTTGTCTGCTATCTTCTGGACCTGTGCGATGGTTTGTGCAGCAGGATTGTTGTTTTTCAGGCTTTTTGTGCTCGGTTTATATGAAACAAGGAACAGAAATGTAATCAATTCACAATAAACAGCTGGTGGATTAGCCTGATTTTTATCCGTGAGACTCCTTTTTTAAAACCATCACCGGCTGTAGCGTACAGCTACAACAAGGCCTGTGATCGTTTAATACCACCATGAACCATAATGCCAAATGAATTTACCTGAAATCGGGCGTATTACTAATTTCTGCTTTTCTTTCTTAATGCAGAATTTTATAGATCATTTCTTTCATCAGCTCGCCGCTGTTGGTGGAAACATTGCCAACGCCTTTGGAACGGAGGTCGTAATCACGGAATAATGAAAAAATTTCTTTGAGCTTTTGTTTGTTATAATTCCGGGCGGCAGTGGCGTAATCGTCGATGAACATGCGATTGACCGAAAGCACCGAAGCCACATTGTTGGGCGTTTTATCCTTCAGATGATGGAAAAGAAAAACCTTTGAAAAGTACAGGAATAATATGGGGATCACTTTAATAATAGGATTTTCTTTTTCGTTTTCTGCAAAATAGTTGATGATCTGGTTCGCTTTATACATGTTTTTTGTCCCCAGCGCCTTTTGCAGTTCAAAAACATTAAAATCCTTGCTGATGCCGATGTTCAGCTCAACCTGCTCAGGAGTGATTTCGGAACCTATCGGATAACTGATAATGATTTTACTCACTTCGTTAACGATCTTGCTCAGGTCGGCGCCCAGATATTCAGCCATCATCATGGCTGCTTTCTGCTGTATGGAGTATCCCAGACTTTTCACATAAGTCATTATCCAGGCAGGGACCTGATTGTCGTAAACCTTTGCCGACTCGAATAAGACAGATTTTTTCTCGATCAGTTTTGCAAAAGCTTTGCGTTTATCCAGTTTATGATATTTGTAACAAACCACCAGAATTGTCGAAGACAAAGGATTTTCGATGTATTTTTCAAGTGTTTCAATATCCTTTACATCCTGTGCCTCTTTTACAATAACAAGCTGGTAGTTCGACATCATGGGAAACCGCTTGCAGGCGTCTATGATATACTGCCCATCAACGTCCCTTCCGTACAATATGCTGAGGTTGAATTCTTTTTCTTCAGGCTGCAAGAGGTTTTCTTCGATAAAATCACTGATCATATCGATATAATAAGGCTCTTCACCCGAAAGGAAATATACCGGATAATAAATCTTACGCTGAAGGTCTTTTATAATTTCCTCGTAACTTTTCATGGAGCATTATTTATAGTCGAAATACAGATGTTTTACGGTAAGGCCGTTGTTGATAAGCTGATTCAGTGATTCGATACCGATTTTCAGGTGTAAGGCAGAAAACTTTTCTGTGACTTTTCTGTCGCTTTTTTGTGTTTTCACCCCGCCGGAGATCATGGGCTGATCGGATACAAGCAATAAAGCTCCCATGGAAATTTCATTGGCAAACCCCACCGAAAACAAGGTGGCTGTTTCCATATCTATTGCCATAGCGCGTATTTTACGGAGGTACTTTTTAAACTCCCCGTCATGTTCCCAAACACGGCGGTTTGTGGTATATACGGTACCTGTCCAGTAGTCCTGGCCTAAGTCGCGGATAGTGGTGGATACCGCTTTTTGCAGGTTAAACGCCGGCAATGCGGGTACTTCGGGTGGAAAATAATCATCCGATGTTCCTTCTCCGCGGATGGCCGCAATGGGTAATATCAAATCCCCCAGTTTGTTTTTGCGTTTAAGCCCGCCGCATTTCCCAAGAAATAAGGCTGCTTTAGGTTTGACGGCGCCAAGAAGATCCATAATTGTGGCGGCATTGGCGCTGCCCATGCCAAAATTTACTAAAGTTATATTTTTTGCAGTAGCGCTGGGCATGGCTTTATTTTCTCCTCGAATATCTACTCCATTCCAGCTTGAAAAAAGTTCAAGATAATGATTAAAATTGGTAAGTAAAATATATTCCCCGAATTCGGCAAGTTCTGTTCCGGTATACCTTGGAAGCCAGTCTTCGACTATTTCGCGCTTTGTTTTCATCAGATTATGATTATATGAGTAACTTTAAGGCAAAAATACAAAAAAATTTTATGCTTCCCCTTAATCTTCCGCCATACGAATTTTCTGTCAGGCAGGGCGCTCCGCCTAAGATATTTGATACTATCCGGAAAAAATATGTGGCGCTGACACCGGAGGAATGGGTAAGACAAAATTTCCTGCGATATCTTGTCGTGGAAAAAAAATACCCGGCTTCGCTTATCCGCATAGAACATCCCCTGAAGGTTTATAAGCTTCAGAAACGCTGTGATGCCGTGGTTTGCGATAATAAAGGACATCCTTTGGTGATTGTTGAGTTTAAGTCGCCGGATGTTGCATTAAACCAGGCTGTGTTTGACCAGATTTCCCGCTATAATATTGCGCTGAAGGTCAAATATCTCATCGTTTCGAATGGTATGGAACATTATTGCTGTATCGTTGATACAAAAAGCCGGTCCTGCCATTTTTTGGACAATATTCCAGAATATTCTGCATTATAAATTTGCCTGCATTAAAATATTACCGTAATTTTATACAGCCAATTCATTAACATAAACTTATGCCAGTAAATTATACCAGAATAGTCTTTTTTCTGTTTTTTTCGCTTTTATATATACACAATTTCGGACAAACCGGACGGCATTTCAAAATGCCAGCAGGAGTCTCAGATAAAGATTTTGTTAAGAACACGATCATATTAAAAGTAAAACCGGAACATGCTTCTGTGTGCAAAGAGGATGAGATCAGCCTTTCTGAGTTCATCTCATTGTTTCAGCAAATGGATGTTATACGGGTTCAAAAAAAATTTCCCAAGATCGGCCCGCCAGAAAAAAGATATAATGCTCAGGGGCAAAAATTTGCTGATCTGTCTTTGATATATGAAATTGAATACCAGTCTGGAAATAATATTGAATCTTCAATTAATCAAATACTTTCCACAGGATTGGTTGAATATGCCCAGCCCCATTATATTCCGAAGCCGCTGGATTACGTGCCCAACGATCCGCTGATCACCAACCAATATCATCTGAACAAGATAAAAGCGTTCTCTGCCTGGGAAACGGTAAAAGGAGATACGAACATTGTTATCGGAATCAGCGACTGGGGAACGGATATCTCTCATCCCGACTTATCGGGTAATATTAAATATAACCGTTCCGATCCGGTGGACGGTATTGATAATGATAATGACGGCTATACCGATAATTACCTGGGCTGGGATATGGGTGAAAACGACAATAATCCAACAGGGAATATCGCACACGGTACTTTTGTCGCAGGCTTGTCATCTGCCACCACAGATAATAATCTGGGTATTGCGGGCACAGGGTTTAATTGTAAGTTTTTGCCCGTTAAAGTATCCAACGCGAATGATGAAGGAACTATGTGTTACGAAAGCATTGTTTATGCCGTGGAGCACGGATGCCGCATCGTGAATTGTTCGTGGGGCACCTCATTTTATGCGGGACAATATGGACAGGATGTGATCGATTATGCAACAATTAACAAAGATGCCCTGGTGATCGCTGCCTGCGGAAACGACAACAACGACGCGCCATTTTTTCCCGCATCCTATAATTATGTGCTGAGTGTGTCGGCAACCACCAGCGCTGATACTAAAGCAAGTTTCTCAAGCTATGGCATTTATGTTGACATTGCTGCTCCGGGAAACAATGTCTGGTCAACGGTTAGCGGAGGCACTTACAGCAGTTCCGGAGGGACGTCTTTTTCTTCCCCCATTACGGCAGGATGCGCGGCATTGATCAAAACGCTGTATCCTTCGCTTACCGCATTACAAATCGGAGAAAAACTTAAAGTATCCGCAGATATTATTGATACCATACCCGCCAATGCTCCTTACAGGGATCTTCTGGGCTCCGGCAGGCTCAATATGTATAACGCTATTTTCGATTCAGTGCATCCCTCCCTGGAAATGTATAATATCACTTATGAAAATAATGAACACGAACTATCCGCAAATCCTGACGACACTTTATTTCTCAGTGGGGATTTCATCAACTATCTGGCTCCCACCACACCTGATGCAAAAGTCACGATATCCTGTGTTTCCTCACATCTAAATATTATTGATTCTGTTTTTAATGTCGGTATGATTTCCACTTTGGGAACCACGTCCAATAGTTCCGATCCGTTCCGCTTCGTTGTTTTGCCCGGTGTACCGCTGAATGAAAACCTGATTTTCAAAATTACCTTTTCGGACAGCAATTATCATGCTATACAACACTTTTGTATTCTTGCCAATAAGGATTATATTGATATTGACACGAATAGAATTGCTACTTCCCTCACCAGCGACGGGGTTTTGGGGTATGTGAACGGAAACAGCCTTCAGGGGCTGGGCTTTCGCTATGACAACGGGGAAACAATGATTTATTCCGGTGGCTTTATCATTGGAAAATCCTCTTCACAGGTTTCTGATGTAATTTATGGTGATGCCGGTGGCTACGATCATGATTTTGCAGTGGTATCTTCCCTGAAAAGGGTTTTCCCGCCGCTTGTGTCCGATTTCGATGTTCAGGGAATATTCAATGATTCAAATGCGATGGCGTCCAGGATCAATGTTAATATTATTCAGCGGGCATATGCATGGAAAGAAGCCCCATACGATAAATTCGTCATCCTCGAATATACCATTATCAATAAAAATGTCTATCCCCTCACAGGAATTTATGCAGGCCTGTTTGCCGATTGGGATATTGAATACTCCAAATCAAACCGTATCGACTATGATGCGGCTTCCAAAACCGGCTATTGTTTTTCTTCCGGGGGCAGTGATTATGCCGGAATTACATTAATATCTGAAGGGGTGCCTTATCTTTATGCTTTTGATAACGATGGAGCCAACGGAAGTATAAAGCTCACCGATGGGTTCACCGGCAGCGAGAAATACACCGCATTGAAAACTACCCGAAACACAGCCGGACTGTCGGGTAATGGCAATGATGTTTCGGAAATGCTCAGTTCCGGACCTTATACCCTAGCTGCCGGGGATTCGGTCAGGGTTGTCTTTGCACTCCTGGCCGGAGATCATTTGGGTGACCTGCAGAGCAGCGCTGCAGCCGCAAAACAGGTATATTACCCTACCGGGATCGGAACAGCAGAAGCCGAAAATAACGACGTTGTGTTATTCCAGAATCAACCGAATCCTTTTTATGAGCAGACACGGATTTCCTTTTATTTAAATAAAAAGTCGCATGTTAAATTATCATATTACAATATTTCAGGGAATGGCATGGAAATCGTTGCTGAAAAGGTGTTTGACAAAGGCTTACATTGTCTTACCCTGTCAAAGGATCTGAATCCCGGAATTTATATATACTCCTTAGCCGGCGATGGATTTTGTCTGAAAAAGAAAATGTGTGTAATAAAATAATTTTTATTTTTGTGAGTTAAATAATCACAGACCTTATGAAAATCAAAATCATTATAGTATCCCTTATGTTACTGATGGTGACCGTATTGTGTTTTTCGTGCCAATCGAGCAGATGCAACGGTATGCAATACCACAACAGCGATGTAAAACGGGGCCTTGCCCATTAAATGAAAAAAAAAGACTGCTTACCGGCAGTCTTTTTTTGGTATGTTATTTTACGCAAGATCTTTTTTTGGTGCGTTTTTCAATGTTTCTGTTAAAAAAGCCCAGAATTTACCGACTGACGCAATATTAACCTTTTCGGCGGGGGAATGTGGAAAATTGATGGTTGGCCCGAAAGAGATCATATCCCAGTTTTTGTAAACACCGCCCAGCAATCCGCATTCGAGACCTGCGTGAATGGCTCCGATATGTGGTTTGTTGCCGAATTGTTTTTCATAAGCGGCAAGCATTTCCTTCAGGATCGGGGAATCCAGGTTGGGTTTCCAGCCGGGGTATTTACCATCAAACACATATTCGGCACAGGCAAGGGAATAAACACCGGCGAACATATTTTCAAGATCGTCCTTGGCGCTGTCAACAGAACTTCTAAGCAGGCACATGACATCGATGATGCCGTCGTGCGACCTGACAATAGCAAGGTTGGTCGAAGTTTCAACCAGCCCCTTCATGTCCTGGCTCATGCGTATAACACCATTCGGAGTGGCATAGATGGCATTCAGCAAATTATTGGTGGTTACATTGTCAATGATGGTTTTGGGTAAATCAACCGGCTCCGCAATGATTGTAATTCCATCTTCAACATTTTTATATTCGTTGATGACCGTGGCTGCAAAATCTTTGATGAACTGCTGGAATGTTGCAACATTGGCCTTGGGTAATGTTATAACAGCAAACGATTCACGCGGTATGGCATTGCGAAGACTGCCGCCGTCGATAGCCGACAAACGCAAGCCAAGATTATTGTAGGCATACCATAAAATACGGTTGAGCAGTTTGTTTGAATTTGCTCTTTCCAGGTGAATATCTACCCCCGAATGTCCGCCCTTCAATCCTTTAACAGAGATCTTCAGCGCCTGAACGTCGCCTGCCACCGGCTTTTCGGTATATTGAAATTTTATATTTGCATTGGTGCCTCCGGCACATCCCACGCACAGGTCGCCTTCTTCTTCAGTGTCCAGGTTCATAAGTATATCTCCTTTCAACAAACCGTGTTTCAGCCCGAAAGCTCCGGTCATGCCGGTTTCTTCATCAACGGTAAGAAGCAGCTCCAGTGGCCCGTGTACAAGGTCGGTGGCTTCGAAAACTGCCATACCTGCAGCCATCCCGATCCCGTTGTCGGCGCCCAGCGTGGTTCCTGTGGCAGTGACCCATTCGCCATCTATACGGGGCTTTATGGGATCGGTCAGAAAATCGTGTTTAACATCCGAATTGGCTTGAGGAACCATGTCCAGATGTGCCTGGAGGATGATGCCCTTACGGTCTTCCATGCCCGGTGTGGCAGGTTTGCGCAAAATAACATTGCCCACTTCATCAACATAGCTTTCAATTGCATGTTCTTTAGCCCATGCAAGAACATGTTCCCTGATTTTTTCTTCATGCTTCGAAGGATGAGGTATACTGCATATATCCTCGAAATGTTTCCATAGTGAATGTGGTTCTAAATTAATTAATACATTTCCCATTTTCTTATACGTTTTAAGTTAATAATAAATCAGCTTACTGCAGCAACAAATATAAGAATTATAAAATGATCCAATGAACTATTTTTATAAAAAAAACATGGCACATACAACCTTTTTAATATTTTTATTGTCTAAAAAAACATCATAGATGAGCCTTGATAAAAATATTATAGAGGGCTGTATTGCCGGAAACAGAAAGGCGCAAAAGTTCCTCTTTGAGAAATACAAGTCATCTATGTTAGGCGTATGTTTGAGGTATTGTAAAAGCAAAGATGAGGCAGAAGATGTACTGATGGAGGCATTTATGACGATCCTTTCCCAGATACACTCGTACCGGGGTGATGGGTCGATTGACCAATGGATAAGGAGGGTTGTCGTAAATACATCTATCAATAATTACCGGAAAAATCTGAAGCATTATTTTCATGCCGACATCGATAATGTGAATGAAACAGATATTGACGAGGACATAAGTTTTGAAATTGACGATAAACAATCTGTGGAAGCGATCATGAATGCAATACAGCAAATGCCTGATGGATACAGAATAGTACTGAATATGTATGTCGTGGAAGGATATAAACATAAGGAAATCGCGGAAATGCTGAACATATCGATAGGCACCTCCAAATCGCAATTATCAAAAGCTCGGAAAATCATACAGGAGAAGTTGTCAAAAAACAGCAAAAGAGTCAAATGAACAAAATATCAAACAACGGTCAGGGGAATTTTGATGATTATCTTAGAAATATGCTGGATAATTATCAGCCGGATGTTTCTTCAAACCTATGGGATGCGCTTAAACTGAAATTATTTAAAAAGGATGTTCTTGATTTTGTCTCTTTTAAAAAATTAAAACGCTCGTTCAGTTCACAGAAGTCAATAGGTGCAGCACAGATAAAGGTACTGGTAGGTTATGCAGTCGCCGCATGCTTTACCGTTGCTATGGTCTTTGGCGCCAATTACATATATAAAAATGTTATTTCAGACAAACCGGATAAAAAAGTTAACCATGGACGGACTGTGGCGCCCCTTATAAAACCGGATCTACCTGTTTTCAATGATACGCAGGTAAGTGTTGCCCCTCAAAATATCCCTGTTGTTTCCGAGCCGCTGAGGCCAAAAGAAATAACATCCGTATCTGCAGTCAATCGTGATGACCAAAAATCTATGATCAAAAAGGAAAATGCTGTTGAACCAGAAGGTATGGAAAAAACAGATAAGGCCGGTACCCACGCCCAACTCATTGACTACATCGACAGGGTAAATTCCAAAGACAAAACCGTAAATGAGGAGGCTGATGTAGTGGAATATCCTGAAATTGTTGAATTAGATATCGATGAAAATACAGAGCTAAAACCTGAAGATAACGATACGTATGCATATAATCTGGAAATCCCCAATGTCTTTACACCCAATGGCGACGGGTTCAATGATTATTTCGTGATCAGGAATCTTGACAAATACCCGGTGAATTCCCTGACCATCGCCGACCGTAACGGCAAAGTAGTTTATGAAGTGACAAACTACCAAAACAAATGGGATGCCCGTGATCTGAATGCCGGAACTTATTATTACATATTAAGTTATAAAGACAGCCGGAAAAATCAGGGAATGATCAAAGGGATCATTTCGGTCGTGAGATGATTTATTCTTTGTTTCCAAACTTCTCAATTTCTGCAAAGGTGATATATCTTCCTTCGTACAGCATGGTCAGGAATTTGGTAACCCTCTGTTCCACGGGCATGATCTTGTTCCCATGCATCTCAAAAACTTTTTGGCAGATATCGGCTACTTTTCTTTGTCCGTCAATATTGAGCCATACAGCAGTGCCCAGTTCGTCCAGTGCAATCTTAAAAAAACGTTTCCGCGCTCCCAGCAAAAAATTATTGAGTTTTTCATTTTTAAATTTAGGAACTACCAGGGTTACAAGTCCGTTCACCGCTGTTTCAAAATCGCACGACCTTATCGGTGTTGCTTCCATATAATTCAGCTTTTTAAGAATGCTGCGCCTTTGAAAAAAATTTAATGCCACCTTATATATTATTAATTTATAATAAAATTATTGTATTACCATACGTGCTTTGGCCTTTATGTAGGCAGCTTTTCCTGCTTCTATCAACTCTTTTGCTTTATAAAATTCAAAAGTAGACGCGGCATCCCTTGATATTTCTACGCCGATATCCGGAGGTTGTTGTTTGACAGTGAGGTTGCATATTCTGTCTATCATAATGTCGATAGATTTATCCATGACAGAAAGATAACCGGGCATACCTTCGGGTTTTTTCTCACCTGAAAATAAGTTAAAATGTTTTTTAGCATAGTTCCAGGCTTTGCGTTTAAACGAAAACTCCCTGTCCGGCCGAGGTACATATATATAATCCGGTTTTTCATACGGAATATTGGCATTGACGTCTACCACAACCATAATATCATTATCAGAGCGTTTTACGCAGTTTGCGGGGACAGGATTAATAACTCCGCCATCCACCAGAATCATGTCTTTGTATAATACTGGTGTTATTACGGTGGGAATAGCAACAGATGACCGGATCGCTAAAATCAGGTTGCCCTGGTCAAAAACAATTTCCTGTTTTTTACTTATATCGGTGGCAACCACCGACAATGGTATCGGTAGTTCCCCGAATGTTTTAACACCGATGAAATCTTCAATTATCTTAAACAGTTTTTCGGCTTTGATAAAGCCTTGCCCTGTAAGCGTGAAATCTATAAGGTCGTAAACATCGACCTCGTCCAGCGAACACACCCATTCTTTAAAAGGGATCAGGTTGCCGGAGGCATAGATTCCGCCGATCAGCGATCCAATAGATGCTCCGGAAATTGATCCTATCTCGTATCCGTCATTCAGCAACTCTTCGATCACACCGATATGCGCCAGCCCCCGGCATCCGCCGCTCGACAATACCAATGCCACTTTTTTATTCATCATGTAAAGATAAAAAAAAGAGGCTGTCTCAGAATCACTTTGTGCAACTTTGTGCAACCCTTTGAGTTAATTGTGGTAAATATAAGTAATTGAATCACAAAGGATCACCAAGTACACACTCAATCCGCAGTGGCGGACACTAAGGCAAAATACAAATAAATTTTGCCATAGTGACAGCCTCTTTATTTTTTAGAAATTTCCGCTTGGTGGTGGCGGTTCATCGGCAGTGCCTTTGCTACGGATAGGAAGCCATATCATAACCACGCCGATCAGAGCAAGAACGATCAGGCTTACGGCGAAAGAAGGATTTGCAAAGATTGCAGGCGTTGAAATTCCAACGAAATAAAGTAAGGCGAATATTAGTCCCATCAATGCTTCACCGGCGATAAATCCCGAAGCAAGCAGTACACCTGTATTTTCGGTGCGCACCGATTGTCCCAAAGAAAAGTTTTTGCGTTTTTGGATCATTTCAACAATACCTTTTACAAGCCCTCCAAGAAAAATAGCAAAAGTGGTTTCTAATGGAAGATACATACCGACACTGACCAGCATCGGACTTTTTACCTGCATCAGAATAAAGGCGAGTCCCATAAGCATTCCGACAATGATGAGAGGCCATGCCATCTGACCACCTACGATACCCTTTGAAAGCATTGCCATTAGACTGGCCTGAGGAGCCGGAAGGTTTTTTGTGCCAAACCCACCGTCGTAGCCTTCTTTTACCCCTTTGGCAATATCACCTTCGTTCAGAATAACAAGCACGCCAAACATAACAGCACCGGCAAGAATTACCCCGATAATATCACCAATCTGCATGCGCCAGGGCGTACCGCCGAGTATATGTCCGGCTTTCAGATCCTGAAGCATCTCCCCTGCTACAGCAGCGGATACGCAAACGATAGCTGCAACGCCTAACACGGTAGCAACACCTTCGTCTTTTTCAACACCAAGGGCAAAGAGAATTAATGCCGTTACAACCAGGGCTGTCAGAGTAAGACCGCTTATAGGATTGTTGCTTGAACCCATGATGCCGACCAAATAGCCTGATACTGCGGCAAATAAAAAGGCAAGTATTAATAACAAGGTTGCTGAAACTATTGAAACCAGCAGAGATGCATTAAAAATAAAAAAAGTGATACAAAATGTAAGTGCTGCAACAAAAAGAATACCTATGATTACCCAGGCAATAGAAATATCTTTGTCAATGCGGGCTGTAGCGGACTGTCCACCGGCAGCCTTACTCAAATCGCCGATAGCTCTCCTGATTCCTTCTATTAGGCTTTTACGCATTTTGAAAAGTGTAAAGCAGGCGCCCATGAGCATTCCACCAATAGCAATCGGCCTCACAATAAAGCGCCATACCTGTCCGATCTGAAATGTCGGATCGCTTACCCTGCTTATTGCGTCTTGTGTTGATAATGTCGGATCTTTTGCCCGCAGAATCTCTGCCCAGCTGGTCAGAAAACCCATATCTATGGAAGGGGCAATAAAATAATAAATGATTGGTGCAAGTAATCCCCAGGCAATCAAACCCCCGCTGAAGTTTAGCGCTCCCAGTTTCGGACCAATGATATAACCAACGCCCATGTATGCGGGGCTTATTCCCGGAGAACTGAGCAACATCCCGCCCTGGCCATTAAAAGCAGTACCTGTAATTGTTGATTTACCAAATGTGATGAACTTTTCCCATGTGGCAGCAAAAAATTTCATTTCACCTAATGCTTTTATCAATGCACCTCCAGCCATGGCGCCAAATAAAAACTTGGAACCTCCGCCACCACGGCGTCCTGCTTTGTGGATTTCTGCTGCCGCTATCGATTCGGGGAATTTCAATTCCACATCATTAACCATCACACGTCGTAATAATGCAACAAACATAATTCCCAGGATTCCTCCGGCAATTAAAATAAGTGTGGAAGTAACATAATGTCCAGGTGTAAAGAATGGATCCCATGTTCCTGCAATAAAGAATGCCGGCAAGGTAAAAATAGCGCCTGCAGCCACAGATTCTCCAATGGATCCTACGGTACGTGCAAAATTTTCTTCAAGTATTGAGCCTTTAACCATTTTTAGTATGGCCATTCCGATGACAGCAGCTGGATAGGTTGCAGCAATGGTCATCCCGGCCTTTAAACCCAGGTAAGCATTTGCTGCCCCCAAAACCACCGCCATCACAAGGCCGATAACGAGCGCCCGTAGCGTGAACTCAGCCATATTGGTCTCAGACGACACAAAAGGCACAAATTTTTTCTGTTCAGACATAAAAATTATAGTTTTAGTTATTAAATATTTTTTCAGAAATCTCCGCTAAAAATACAAATTATCTGAAAATTGCAAGTAAAATAAATATTAATTATCACCGGGAAGCCGATTTACCGGATAAGGTGTACCAATCCCGTGAGCGTCCTTTTTTGAATTCCTCCGAGCCGTTGTTCAAAAACATCACAGACATAATAATAAACGCCCACGCTGCAATCTCTTTTTGAGGTGATATCCTTACCGTTCCAGTTTATGTCCGGGTCTTCGGTTCTAAATACAAGCGTTCCCCAGCGGTTAAAGATCACCAGATTGATTTTTTCGACAAAATCGTAAGGAAACGGTTTGAATTCATCATTGGATCCGTCACCATTCGGGGTAAAAACATTAGGCAAACGGTACAAATCACACTGGTCAATATCGAAACAAACCAGGTTGCCGGGTGGACTTTCATTGTTAAATGAATCAACCACAGTAAGATAATAACATCCGACAATAGAACCCATTCCCGAATGGACAAAGCTGGTATCCTGAAGGTCTGATGTGGTATGAACTAAGGAATAATCGGCTCCTTCGCCCGGTGAATAATAAAGATTGAGGGTGATCACGTCATCGGCACACAACAGATCAAGGCTGCTCCAGTGCAAAATGTTCCTGATGTTCTGACAATCTGTTTCTCCAGATAATACAGGAGGACAAGGCGGTTCATTGTCCACAGGGATACCGCATGTTTTCTGGGAGAGATTGATCAGCGGAAACGCAAATCCATTGGCCGTATACCGTCCCACAGATTTAACAAAATAACAATAAACATCCCCGTTTATTAACCCGGTATCTGTAAAAGGAGGTGCGGTAACGAAGGCGATGGAGTCGTAAAGCAACGTAATCGAATTCTTTTTATATATAACATAGTAATCATTAATCCATGGCACATCCATCTGCCAGGTCAGGGTCAGTTTGTTATCCGAAGGGGTAAGTGTAAGGTAAACGGAAGAAGCATGAGTTGTGGAGCCGACAAAAAACCGGTTTCCGGTTTCATCGTTATAAAAATCAATACGGTAATGAAACGGCATATCCTGTGTGTTGAGCAAGGTATCGTTGTATGACGTATCATTTATTGATGCGAGTGAGTCTATAAGGCTGAAATTAGCGCCATTGAATCCTGCGCCTCTATATATGAGGTATTTATATGGTCCGGGGATCTGTACCGTATCGAAATCTGTGGGTTTTGACCAAGCTATCCACATGGAGCCGTCGACGGGGCCGGTGTTTTTCACGCTTACATTGGTGATCACGGGAACATCTTTGGCCAGTTCGGCACAGGCTTCAAGAGAGGCATAGCTTTCGGCGTCATCAGGATAAAATGCAATCACCATATAACAATAGTCGATGCCGCGTATCAACCCCGCGCCGTTGTTATTGTCGGTATAAGTGGTGTCGTTCAGCGAGTCGATTTGTGCAATCATAGCGTATCCGGTATAGGCCGGAACACCGGTTTCGCAGTGGTCCGGGAAGAATCCGTAATATCCGTTTCTCCGGTAAATACGATATCCCACGGCGTTTTCGCAAATACTCTTTTCCCATTTCAGGTCTATCTCGTTACCATTGGGAGTGGCTGTCAGATTCTCTGGGGCAGGCCCCACCACAGTAATATTAACGGATTCAAAATCAACCAACTGGACGGGGTAGCCATTATCTTTTGCTGAAAAATTCATCTGATACGGGCTTTTCTTCACATGCGAACATTCGGTTTGCCACCTGAAAAGCGAACTCACATGCCCGCTACCCTGTACCGGCTGTGGAAAGACAGCGGGACCGGACGGAACCAGCAAGGGGGCTCCGTTTCCGGTTAGTGTAACCACTCCTGAATCGGGATCGTAAGCTTCTACCAGAAATGATAAATACGTCCCGGCAAGCACACAGGTATCCTGCAGGGGTTTTATCTGAGGGGGATGATTATCACAGGCGATGACGGTAATCTGCATATCCCTCCTCACCGAGCCGATACATATGCCATGACGATATTCATCAACAATGATACAAATGTTATATTCTCCGTTTAGCTGGGGACTATCCCATAAGAGTTCACCGGTATAAGGATCAATGGTTAATATAGTATTGGCCGGCGGAAAGAAAAAACCGGGAATATAAACGCCTCCCTGGCCTTTGCAGCTGTCGATATGGTACGATAAACTGTCGCCGTCGGCATCGTATGCCCAGGGATTATGTACAAAAGGTTGATAAATACAGGCATTGTCTATAGGGGGCTTCAAAAGTACAGGAGAATTATTATTACCAAGAAAAGGATTAATGACAAGTTTTGTTTCAAGAAAGAAAGGGATATTAACTGAGTTAGGGATGTTGATAATACCTGCATTCCGGTTAGGATCTTCCATGGTCATCATATAAGTACCGGGGGCAGGGTAGGTGTGAATGCCTCCGGTGCCGGTGCCGTTATACGTATACTTGTTATAATTGATTTCGCTGTTGACAGGAGTTTTTTCGACACGCTGGATGATATCCGAGGTGCCGTCACCCCAGAACAACTCAAGTTCAGGACGGTCGGCAGGGCTTGAAGAGTAAGTATACGTGATTATGGTCGCCTGGTAAGTAAGCCCGTAGAGCCATTTGTATATAATTTCTCCTGCCCGCTGGTGCGTGGCAGAAGCCGAAAAAGCCGTCACAAAAAACAAAAGAAAAGCAAAACACCGCTTTTTCATAATTATACAATCAGACTATAAAGTTAGCAAATTTTGCATTAAGTTTAAAATATTTCTGCGGAGCCTGCGGGCGGCATGTTTCAAAAAACTGAAAATTACTATAAATTATTGCAAAGATTGTGATATTTTTTTAAGCATAGCTTTAATAAGGTTTTCAGCGCCTTCCGCAATATGCGAAATGCGGGCATCCAGCATGTAACACGGGGTTGAGAATAGCATGTTTTTTTCATCAACCACCACGTCACCGTGACCGGACCTGATGTTTTTGGCGCCCAGCGCCTGTATGTTTTTTTCGGTAGCTTCATCTTTACCGATAGTCAGTGTGACATTGCCAAAAACTTTTGCCAGGATGACCGGAGCAATGCACAAAGCCCCTATGGGTTTTTTCTGGGATTTTACAGCTTTTAAGGCGGCTTCCACTTCAGGATTCACTTTCATACCTTCGCCGTCAAAGGCATAGGTACACAGGTTTTTTGCCACCCCAAAGCCGCCCGGTAAAACCAGTGCGTCAAAATCAGAGGCATTGAATTTTGATAAGGGCAGGATATTCCCGCGGGCAATACGCGCTGCTTCCACAAGAATATTCCGTGTTTCGTCCATCGGACGTTTGTTATAATGGTTTATCACATGATACTGATTGATATCGGGAGCAAATACAGTATAAGAAGCTCCCAGTTTATCAATGGCAAGTAAAGTCATCACGGCCTCATGGATCTCAGCCCCGTCGAGCGAACCACAACCTGCAAGGATTACGGCAAATTTTTTCATATTCATTAATATTTTATAGTTTTAAATATTACAATAGTATCGCTCTTATTTCCTTTGTCAAAAATACTCAAATTTCTGATTTCGGAGACGCGGTATAAAGCCTGCTTTTTTTATAGCATCTGTCATTTCAATGCTATCGAGCCGGAAAGTTACGCCGGCTTCAGAAACCACATGCTCTTCAATCATTACCGAGCCAAAATCATTAGCTCCGGCATGAAGGCAAAGCTGTGCCAGAGGCACACCTACCGTAAGCCACGAAGGTTGAATATTCGGGATATTATTCAATACGATTCTGCTGAGGGCTATGATCCGGAGGTAATCATTATCGGAAACCGCATTGGCCACATGAAATTTTTTATGAAGTTTGGTGCCGATATGCTGGAATGGCCAGGGAATAAAGGAGAGAAAACCATAGGAGCCCTCCGGTTTTTCGTCCTGCACTTTACGGATTTGAACCAGGTGGCCGATACGTTCCTCAGGGGTTTCAATATGGCCGAACATCATGGTTGCAGAAGTGGGAAGGTTCAATTTATGTGCCTCATGCATTACGTCCAACCATTCTTTTGACTTGCATTTGACCGGAGAAATAATAGTTCTGACTCTGTCGGACAAAATTTCTGCTCCTGCTCCGGGTAGGCTGTCGAGCCCGGATGCCATTAATTTTTCCAGAACATCACGGTACGTTATTTTTTCTTTTCCTGCTATAAACACTATTTCAGGCGGCCCCAAAGCATGTAATTTTAATGATGGATACAGTGATTTCAGGGTTCTAAATAAATCCTCATAAAAATCAAGTCCAAGATCGGGATGCATACCTCCCTGCAACAACAATTGGTTACCACCAAGAGAAATCAGTTCGTCAATTTTTTGTTGGTATTGATCAGGAGAAGTAATATAGGCATCAGGAACAGACTTCTTGCGGCAAAAATTACAAAACAGGCATTGTGACACGCATACATTGGTAATATTGACATTGCGGTCGATGATCCATCCTACGATATGATCAGGGTGCAGGATTTTTCTTATCTCGTTGGCGATAAAGATCAAATCCGGCAAAGCAGCATTGATATAGAGATTAAGCGCCTCTTCTTCTGAAACAGCTTCCAAACGGATTGCTTTATCCAGTATTTTGTGAATGTTCATATGAGCAAAATTACTCATTACAAAGGATAAACTATATTTGTACAATAATAATTGCAAAAATGCAACTTCAGATACAACTCGTCAAAGCTCTTTCAAAGAGTGATTCTCTGATCGTAATAAGCGATAATGCCGGTCAGGCGCTAAAAACAGCAAAGTCTTTGCTTAACAGGGAAGAATTTGATTACTTAAAAAAATGGTATGAAAACAACGGTAAAGGTTTTGCCAGGATTGACCGGCTCGGGCAGCATCTGTTTTTTTATGTGATCAACCAGGGTAAAAAACCGGAACATCTTATTCATGAAGAACTCCGTAAAGCCGGGCACAATTTGCTGTTGCTTTCCGGCGAAAGTAAAATTGATACCATTTCAATATATTCCAAAAGCCCTGACCCAAAGATATGTTTAGCTTTTGCGGAAGGCATAGCACTTTCTTCTTATCAGTTCTCAAAATACAAATCAAAAGCATCCGAAACGGAACATCGCCTGAAAACTGTGAAAATCGTTACCGGATCAGTCATTGAAAAACAGTTGGTACGGTTACATTCCCTGTCAGAGTCTGTTCATATATGCCGCGATCTTGTCAATGAACCGGTTTGCAATATGAATTCATTGGCATTTTCTGAATATGTTGAGGTGCTGTTTAAAAAAACAGGAGCAAAGACCGAGATTTTAAACAAGTCCAGGATCGAAGCGCTGAAAATGAATGGACTGCTGGCTGTGAACAAAGGCAGCGTCGATCCTCCCGCATTTATCATTATCGAATGGAAACCGCAGCAGCATCAAAATGAAAAACCTTTTGTCTTTGTGGGCAAAGGATTAATGTATGATACCGGTGGGATAAATTTAAAAACTGCAGGGGGCATGGAAGATATGAAAGGCGATATGGCGGGTGGCGCTGCGGTGGTCACAACGCTTTATGCCATAGTGAAAGCAAATCTTCCGGTATATGTTGTCGGTCTGGTGCCTGTAACGGATAACCGCCCGTCAGGAAACGCGCTGGTGCCGGGGGATATCATCACCTATGCCGACGGTACCACTGTAGAGGTGCTGAACAGCGACGCCGAAGGCCGCCTGATACTTGCCGACGGGCTGCTGTATGCGAAGAAATATAAACCGCAACTGGTGATTACTGTCGCCACATTGACCGGTGCGGCACATGCAGCAATCGGAAAATATGGCATAGTGGGCATGCATCAGCAAGCGCATAAGCATTTTAAAGGTATTCAATCGGCTGGAAATGATGTTTTTGAGCGTGTGGTGGAGTTTCCTTTCTGGGACGATTATGATGAGCTGATAAAATCTGACGTTGCTGATATTAAAAACACAGGCGGGCGCTTTGCCGGAGCCATCACGGCAGGGAAGTTTCTGGCGCATTTTGCCAGCTACCCGTTTATCCACCTCGATATTGCCGGCCCGGCCTTTAATGACAAAAAAGACAGTTATCGCGGCACCGGTGGCAGTGGTGTGGGCGTGAGATTACTGTATCGTTTTATCGAAAGAAAGTTATAAGGCAATGTTGGCCGCAGATGTCATGGCATTATAGGGTGGTTCAACTTTTGTGGCAAATTCAGGATTAGCAGGAAAACCTGTACGTTCTTGTAAGCAATATTTATCTTTCTGCCTGTGCAACTTTGTAAACATGCATCTTCTGCAGCCGCATACTTGTATCGATTGTATGTAGAATTGTTAAATATAAAACCTTTTCTATCCCTTAAGTTTCTGATTCAGTACCAGCAATATATTATCGCAGGGGATACGCTCCTGTAACATGGTGTCGCGGCTACGTATAGTAACAGTATCTTTTTGGAGTGTTTCATGATCTATAGTAATGCAATAAGGTGTGCCAATAGAATCCTGCCGGCGGTATCGTCTGCCGATAGCATCTTTTTCATCATACTGGCACATATAATTGGGCTTTAGCACTTCAAAAAGCTGCCGAGCCTTTTCGGGCAATCCGTCTTTTTTTACCAGTGGCAATACAGAAACCTTGATTGGCGCCAGCACAGGCGGGATATTCAGCACTTCTCTGACCGATCCGTCCTCTAAAGTTTCTTCTTTGTATGAGCTACTTAGTACCGCCAAAAACATACGGTCCAATCCGATAGAGGTTTCCACCACGTAGGGAATATAACTTTCATTGGTTTCCGGGTCAAAAAACTGCAGTTTTTTTCCTGAAAACTTCTGATGGGCATTCAGGTCAAAGTCGGTTCGTGAGTGTATCCCTTCAAGTTCTTTGAATCCTATTGGAAATTCAAATTCTATGTCGCTTGCGGCATTGGCATAATGCGCCAGTTTTTCATGCACATGAAAACGGTATTTTGATGCTGGAATACCCAGCGAAAGATGCCATCTCATGCGTTCTTCCTTCCAGTATTCATACCATTTGAGTTCTTCGCCCGGACGTACAAAAAACTGCATCTCCATCTGTTCAAATTCCCGCATACGGAAAATAAACTGGCGGGCAACAATTTCGTTGCGGAAGGCCTTGCCGGTTTGTGCTATCCCGAAAGGAACTTTCATCCGCCCGCTTTTCATCACGTTCAGAAAATTAACAAAGATCCCCTGGGCCGTTTCGGGGCGCAGGTACAGAGCTGTCGCCTCTTCATTCACCGAGCCCATCTGGGTAGAAAACATCAGGTTGAACTGCCGGACATCTGTCCAGTTTTTTGTCCCTGAAACCGGGCATACGATACCTGATTCTTCTATCAGCGATTTTATCCCAGCAAAATCATTATTTCCAAGCATCAGATAAAAACGGGATTTTATTTCATCGATTTTTTTCTGATATTCCGTAACACGGGGGTTGGTCTCCCTGTATAAGGCCTCATTGAAACTTTCCCCGAAACGCTGTGCGGCTTTAGCCACTTCTTTTTCAATTTTTTCCTCTATTTTGGCAATGTGATCTTCGATGAGGACATCGGCACGGTATCGTTTTTTTGAATCTTTGTTATCGATCATGGGATCATTGAACGCATCAACATGGCCGGAAGCTTTCCATACCGTAGGATGCATAAATATTGCCGAATCAATGCCTACAATATTTTCATTGTACTGCACCATCCATTTCCACCAGTACGAGCGTATGTTATTTTTCAATTCGGTACCATACTGACCGTAATCATATACAGCGCTGAGGCCGTCGTATATTTCGCTGGAAGGGAAAACAAAACCGTATTCCTTTGCGTGCGAAATGATCTTTCTGAATAATTCTTCGTTGTTTGCCATGTTGCAAAAGTAATACAATTTTCATTTTTTATTTTTACGGGTAGATTTTTTATGGTACGTTCACATGAAAATACTAATTTTGAACTATTAAGAAAGATCTTTTATGGCCTTATTAAATTCTGTAATATCGTGGATTATGAAGCAACGCATTCATCAGATCGAGTTGTTCATAAAATATCCGCATGAAGTGCAAAATGATTGTTTGCAATGGCTGTTGTCTTCAGCAAAAAATACCGAATGGGGAGAAAGATATGACTATAAATCCATATCCACCGCTGAACAATTTAAAAACACAGTTCCGGTGAGCACCTACGATGACCTGAAACCATATATTGACCGCTTGCGCAAAGGGGAGAAAAATATTTTATGGCCGCAGGATATAAAATGGTTCGCCAAATCATCCGGCACCACATCCGATAAAAGTAAATTTATCCCGATGAGCGAAGACGCTATTGAGGATTGTCATTTTAAAGGAGGAAAGGATGTGCTTACCCTGTATTGCCACAACAATCCGGATACCGAGATGTTCTCGGGAAAAGGGCTTGCTTTGGGCGGCAGCCATATCGTGAGTGAATTTGACAATGATGCCGTATATGGGGATCTTTCGGCCATATTAATCCAGAATTTACCGTTCTGGGCACAGTTTATCCGGACTCCGGACATAACGGTTGCGCTGATGAATGAGTGGGAAGAGAAACTCGACAAGATGGCAAAGATCACTTTAAAAGAAAATGTCACCAGCATTTCGGGCGTCCCCTCCTGGACAATGGTCTTATTAAAACGCATCCTTGATATTACCGGAAAAAACAATATCAATGAGGTTTGGGAACATCTCGAGGTTTTTATTCACGGGGGGATCAGTTTTGTGCCTTATAAAGAACAGTATAAAAGAATCATTCCTTCCGAAACGATGAATTACATGGAAACCTATAATGCTTCTGAAGGCTTTTTCGGAATACAGGATCGCAAAAATGCCGATGATATGCTGCTGATGCTCGATTATGGTATTTATTATGAGTTTTTGCCTGCGGAAGACTTCGGGAAGGAAAATCCTCAAACTAAAGCGCTGGACGAAGTAGAACCCGGTAAAAACTATGCGCTTATCATTTCAACAAATGCCGGATTATGGCGTTACATTATCGGTGACACCATTGTCTTTACATCCGTCGACCCCTACCGAATAAGGATAACAGGCCGTACAAAAAACTTCATTAATGCGTTTGGAGAAGAACTAATGGTAGATAATGCAGACAAAGCCCTGGAGGTTGCCTGTAAAAAAACAGGCGCAGTAATCGCCGATTATACCGCTGCTCCGGTATATTTTGATGAGAAAAACAACGGCGCCCACGAATGGGTCATCGAATTTGAAACACTACCCGACAATATGGGATACTTTGGTGAAGTTTTTGATAATGCTTTGAAATCTGTTAATTCCGATTATGAAGCCAAAAGATATAAAAATATGGTATTAAATGCACCTTTGATAAATGTTGTCCCAAGCGGGACTTTTTATAAATGGCTTAAGAAAAAAGGAAAACTGGGAGGGCAGTATAAAGTTCCGAGACTGGCCAATGAAAGAACTTACGTCGATGAAATCATGGAGCTGCACAATACATGAAAAAAGTTATTATTTCAATTATATTTCTGTTCGTTTTCATACCTGTGAAAATTTCTGCTCAGCAGACCCTGCTTACCCGGATGGCCAGCGTGGAAGTAAACGGCAGCCTGCTCAGTGCTGATAACCTCGGAAATATTTATATTGCCAGCGAAAGTACCCTGAAAAAATTCGATGCCGACGGTAAATTGCTTTATACTTACACCGGCTTAAGCGACGGCAAAATCAACAGCGTTGACGTGGGTGACCCCCTGAAAATTCTGATCTTTAATGCTGACTTTGGAAAAATCAAGTATCTGGATAATACATTAAGCCTGAAAAAAGATTTTATACTGCTTTCCGACCTCGGTTATGCCAATGCAACACTGGTTGCCGCTTCTTACGAAAACGGGTTCTGGCTGTTCGATCTGTTCTCCAACCAGGTCGTCAGGTTCGACAAAAACCTGAAACAAACACACAGCAGCGGTAATTGTTCCGACATTACGGGCTTTGAAATTTCCCCTGTATTTATGACGGAAAATGATAATATGCTTTATCTGTATGATCCGGGTAACGGGATACTCATTTTTGATCGGTATGCCACCTACATGCGTCTTTTGCCATTCAAAAACCTGCGGTCATTTCAAGTGATCGGGCAAAAAATTATTTTCTCAGAAGGCAACAAATTAAAAATGTTTGACCTGAAAACATTTGAAGAGGCTGTATTGATAATCCCTGAAAATGAAGATATTATAAATGCTCTTTGGAATAATGACCATGTTTATGTATTGAAGAATAAGTCCCTGGACGTATATGGCGTTTCAAAATAACTCTTGGTGTCCAAAGTATATTTTGCAGAAAGCCCAACCCGCCGTCTGCCTGAGGACTTAATCAATACAACACACAAGTCGTATCAAGTTACCATGTAAAGCATCCGAATAAATATGTATGGATAATAGTTGTATTTGTGATTTTGGCCGGAAAAAATACTGATCAGTCAAGTTCCATCAACAACTCATTTTTTGTCACCATTTGACCCGGCTTAACATAAATGGCTTTCACATTTCCGTCAATAACGGAAACAATTTCATTGTCCATTTTCATCGCTTCAAGGGAGAGCATTTTATCTCCGGCTTTAATACCATCGCCAGGAATTACAAAAACTTCTTTGATCGTTCCCGGAATAAAGGAATAAATTTTTTTATGGTCAACAGGAGTATAGGGTTTGCGGTTTTTGTACTTCTTGGTAGGCAGGGTGGTATAATCCTCCCCTAAAATAGTCAGGGAAAACAGCTCGTTATTCTCTTTTCGTTGATTTTTCATCGCTGCGATTAAAATGGGGGGATACCGTGTTTTTTCAGAGGCCGGTCTTCTTTTTTCTGAGCGGATATCTCAATGGCATGAAGAATAAATTCCCTTGTTTTCAGGGGTTCGATCACCGCATCAACATATCCGTATGCTGCTGCGACGTATGGATTGGCAAATTTTTCCTTGTATTCCTCAATTTTTTTCTTCCGTGCTTCTTCGGGATTAGGCGAATTCTGGATTTCATTACGGAAAATGATATTTGCAGCGCCTTCAGGACCCATGACAGCTATTTCTGCCGTTGGCCATGCCAGGACAAAGTCGGCTCTCAGGTGATTGGAACACATGGCGATATATCCGCCCCCGTAAGCTTTCCGGAGTATTACGGTGATCTTGGGAACGGTGGCTTCGGAATAGGCATAAAGCACTTTGGCGCCATGACGTATCACCCCGGCATGTTCCTGGTCAATACCTGGCAGGTATCCCGGCAGGTCGACCAGCGTGATCAGCGGAATATTGAATGCATCGCAGAAACGTATAAAACGTGCAGCCTTATCCGAAGAATCTACATCGAGAACGCCGGCAAGCACCTTGGGCTGGTTGGCAACAAATCCCACAGACTGTCCGTTCATCCGGGCAAACCCGATAATGATGTTGGCTGCAAAAAGCTCCTGTACTTCAAAAAAATCAGAATCATCACAAATAGCTTTGATGATATGCCGGACATCGTAAGGTTTTTTGGAATCGGTAGGGAAGATATCCGAAATCTTATAAACTTTGTTTTTAGGATTTTTTATCGGGAACGGCTCAGCCTTCTTAGTGTTGTTCCAAGGGATGAAAGACATCAGCTTTTTGATCTGTTCAAAACATTCGTGTTCACTTTCGGCAAAGAAATGAGCATTACCTGTTATTTCAGAATGTACCAGCGCCCCGCCGAGATCTTCCATAGAGATGTCTTCACCCAGCACCGTTTTAATGACTTCCGGACCGGTGATAAACATCTTGGATATTTTATCCACCACAAAGACAAAATCGGTGAGGGCCGGCGAATACACGGCACCTCCGGCACACGGCCCGAGGATCACGGATATTTGGGGAATGACACCGGAAGCAAGTGTGTTGCGGAAAAAAATTTCACCATAACCCGCCAGAGAATTAACGCCTTCCTGAATACGTGCACCGCCACTGTCATTAATGCCTATCAGGGGCACTTTCAGTTTCATGGCATGATCCATGATCTTGGTGATTTTTTTGGCATGCATGAACCCCAGGGAGCCGCCGGCAACCGTAAAATCCTGGGCATAAATACAAACCGGATACCCGTTAATAGTTCCTGTTCCCGTAACCACACCATCGCCGGGCAGGTATTTTTTGTCCATGTCGAAATCTTTTCCGGCATGTTCTACAAAGAGATCGTATTCATGAAAAGAACCCGAATCGATTACTGCCAGAATTCGTTCCCGGGCAGTCATTTTTCCGGTCGCCTTCTGCTTTTCAATAGCTTTTTCCCCTCCCCCCTGCAAAGCGCCCTGCATTTTACGTTTCAGTTCAAGAGTCTTTTGCCGCAGTGTCATGTCTGGTGTTTGTATAATATTAAAAAAATCTTTTAAAACTTACAAAGGTATTATTTTTTATCGCGGAAAAATTTACTTTTTTGTTAAGCAATGTTAAACACCCCATATAAAAATTTTACTATTGCTTGTTTGCTTGCTTTGTCAAAAAATATTGCGGTTATTGCTATCCTGAACAATTCAAGAAAATAAGATAAAACTTCTCCGTGACGCTCTTTGAAAGATCCGGCGTTTCTTTGCGTTCTTTTTATTACACAGCGGTGCTGAGAAAACGTAAATTTGTGAATTGATCAAACTATGCTGATTTTCACTGTAAAAGTCTTATATTTTGTTTAAAATTATATGATTATCAATGAATTAATTTCAGAATCAGGCATTTTGATTTATTCAAACCGGTAAATTCAAGTTTAAAAGTATACATACCCGCAGGTTGGTCCTTTTGTGAGAACATTACAGAATGCTTTCCGCTTGTCTGGGCTTCATTTATAACTTCAGACACAAGTTCGCCAATGGCATTATATACTTTCAGTTTTACGGTTCCGTTTTCAGGTATCTTGTATGTCAAAGTAGCATCATCACTGAACGGGTTGGGATAGCCTGCAAACTCGAATTCCGGATCATTGTTATCGCCCTGAACAAAAATTTTTGGCATTAACAGAAAAGCATCATCGTTTTCTTCGCCATACATGTCGCCAATAACACCAGATCCGCTCAACGTAAATTCAACCTCTCCCTGTACCAGATCATTGACAGACCGGAAACCAAGTGTAACCAATTCGTCATTGGCAGCCACATTAAAATGATTTGTGGTGGCAAATACGACTCTGATCACTCCATCTTCATCAGTAACCAGCAGGTCATTATCGTCAGCTATGATTTCTTCCATTGAGGGGTTGATCTTGACCTGACCATTTTTGCTGCTCGTTTTAGGCATGAAAACGTTTACAAGCATGAAATCTTTGTCAGGATAATTCAGTTCAAGACCTAATGCAGAGAAATCTTTCATCTTAGCGCTTATACGCAAGGGTACTTCAAAATATTCATTACCTGTTGTCATTATCGACTCGTCAGACTGCACGATGATATTTTCAGGTAATGATTTTGCAGAATTCCATGTTGCTGATGAATCGCGGTATTTGCTACTGGAGGCATTATAATCACCGTAGCAAATTGTTTTCAGATTTATAATTATGTCTGAACCAGCAATAGTGACCAGCGTATCTATGGCGACCCAATTACCTTTAGGAAAGTTTTTGACCGGATTTGTAGGTGAACCTACCTTGGCTTTTATTCTGGAAATATCAATAGAGTTGATAGACAGGAAGTTGTCTACATTAGCTGCTTTCTTATATTTTGCGGAAAAATTTCTTGAAGGATCAGTGATCGTATCAGCGCCAATGTAATATTTCACCAGTGTTACATCAATTGCATTGATATCATTGCATATCTGCATTGTATCAGCAGTGTACTTATCGTAAGACAGTACATAGTTGCCGTCCATGACATTAGCGAAATGATAATTTCCTGTAGCATCGCTCGTATCTCTTGCCTGTTCTGTTCCTTCAGGATAATGCTTTAGAATGACGATCACGTGATCGATATTGTATATTACTGAATTATATGTAGGGTGATTTGGCGCCGGATTCCCTGCGACGGCCCTGGCAAGATAATGAGTTTTTCCGGTGATGGTATGTCCGAGTCCACCAAAAGTAATTGTAACTGTATCGGTAGCGATACAGCCATTGTTGTTGACTGATAAGGTATAGGTTGTAGTAGTTGCTGGTGATGCTAAGGGTTGGGCAATAGTAGTATCGCTTAATCCTGCTGCTGGCGACCAGCTTATAGTTCCCGGGCCGTTGTTAGGATTACCTATAAGTATAGGGGTGCCGGTATATATTGCTGTTGCACCCGCTTCTGCTGTTGGTAGCGGGTTAACTACTATATGGATCATATTTGACCATGCTGGATTATTTATCACACAGGCTTCGTTAGAAGTAACCCTGCATTTTATAGAATCTCCATTATTCAGAGAACTGTTAGAATAAGTAATGTCGGTGCCTACGAGAGTGTCATTCAGATACCATTGATATGCAGGTGCAGCGCCGCCATTAACAGGTGTTGCCGTATAAGTGACACTTGTTCCCGCGCATATCGGGCCTGATGGATTTGAGGATATGCTCACGCCGACAGGTATAGAGGAGGAAATATATAGAAGAGCATGCTCACTGGAAGTATATCCGGCACTATCTGAAACAAAACAGGTATAACTCCCGGTATCGGCCAGAGTTGCATTATTTATAACAAGGGTATCATTTGTTGCGCCAATAATATTAGAACCATCTTTTTTCCATTGATATTTAATTGGCAATGAAATACAATCTGATGTTTTTACATTAAACATTACGTTACCTCCAATACAACTTGTCTGACTATCTGGTTGATAAGTAATTATTGGACCATCACCAATATATCTGGCTACAGCAAAATCATGATCTAACCCATTATGAGATACCCCTGCTACAACAATTTTTCCGTCATTTTGAACAGAAACTGCTTTGGCGTCGTCAATATGACTTCCGATAGCAGTTGTAAGTATTCCATCATCAGAAAAAGTACTGTCAAGTGCGCCATTTGTACTATAACGTACTAATGCAAAACCACCATATGAGCTACCGGCCACAATGATTTTTCCATCTGCCTGCATTGCAACTGAATACCCCCAATCATAAGTACTACCAATATCAGTAGTAACTTTCCCATCATTAGAAAAAGTATTATCAAGTGTGCCATTAGTATTATAACGTACTAATGCAAAATCATTATTTGAACCATTATTTGAACTACCGGCCACAATAATTTTTCCATCAGCTTGCACTACTACCGAATAACCAAAGTCATCACTACTTCCAATGCTAGTAGTAACTTTCCCATCACCAGAAAAAGTATTGTCAAGTGTTCCATTTGCATTATAACGGACAACAGCAAAATCATAATTTGACCCATTATCTGAAATCCCTGCAACAATAATTTTCCCATCTGCCTGCAATGCTGCTGAATATGCATAATCATAACTTCCAATAGAAGTAGTTACTTTCCCATCCCCTGAAAAAGTATTGTCAAGTGTGCCATTTGCATTATAACGGACAACAGCAAAATCATAAGAAAAATTATAATAATACCCTGCTACAACAATTTTACCATCTGTTTGCATTACTACCGACATTCCTAAGTCAGCATCACTTCCAATGGCAGTTGTAGCTATTCCATCATCAGAGAAGGTACTGTCAGGTGTTCCATCTGTATTATAACGAATTACAACAAAATCTTCATTCGTACCATTATTGTAATATCCTGCTAAAATGATTTTTCCATCGGATTGTAATGCTATAGATTTTCCTTCATCATAATTACCAAAATCCGTAGTAACAATTCCATCTGTAGAAAATGTATTATCAAGTACACCATCTGTATTATATCGGACTAAAGTAAATTTTCCAAAAGAACTATTTCCAGCAACAACAATTTTTCCATCTTCCTGTACTGCCACCGCACGCCCCCAATCATAATCACCAATAGGTGTTGTAACTATCCCAGTTCCATTAAAGCTTAAGTCAAGAGAACCGGGCGAATTATTAGTAATTACTATATCATTTGATATACCAGCAACACAGGAAATATTTGATGTTAAAACGCATGTAATAACATCTCCATTAATTAATGTTGAAGTAGTAAAGGATGAATCATTGGTTCCTGTATTAACCCCATTAACTTTCCATTGATATAAAGGTAAAATAACATCATTGGAAGTATTGGCAATAAAAGTTAAATTAGTACCTGTACATATTGTTGACGTTGGAATTACAGAAATATTCAAACCAATATCAGGTACTGCCACCTCGATACTCTGTGGTGGTCCACTGCCGCATTTATTAAAAGGAGTTACCGTAATATTGCCACTTCCGTATCCAGTTGTTACTGTAATAATATTAGTTGAATCCCCATTTGTTATTTGCCAACCAGCAGGTAACGTCCAGTTGTACAATACGCCATCTATATATGGAACACTATATGTCTGTGTGCTATTTACACAGGGGGATAAAGAACCTGTTATTGAGGTGGGTTGCACAGGTTGCTCACACTTATCAACTTGAACACTATCGACAAACCAAACATCACCACTATATTGAACAATAACAAAAGCCAAAAATACCGATTGCCCCAAGAAAGTATCAAGATCAATTATTCTTTTTGTATATTCTGTTCCAAAAGATGTCTCATTATATGATACGATATCAGTAAAACTACCCAGGTCCGTTTGTGATGTTGTTGAGACTTTTATTTTATAAGTAGCACCAAAATCAGTTAAATCCCATTGTTTTTCATAAAAAATCAATTTATTACCGCTTGAATCAAGTCTGATACGCGGAGTAACAAGCCAGTGCTCTTTAAATACAGAAGGATTAGGATCAGGCATTGCATAAGCACAGCCCGTGCCTTCATATGTTTGACCAGTAATTCTTACCCAATTGTCTTCTGTACCCGTAATTCCGTTAGTTACGTTATAAGAAATCCAGCAAGACGGTGGAAAAATATCATTATTAAAAAGTTCAATAAAAGGCAAATCAGAAGGAGGTATTGTCGTATGCAGAATCGAATTTGATGTTACAACCGGGCTTCCTGATATGCAGGAAGCATTTGATGTCAATACACATATAACTGTATCTCCACTAGCCAATGTTGAACTTGAAAATGAAGAACTATTTGCTCCAACATCTGAACCATTGACATTCCATTGATAAATAGGCGAAATCCCTTCATTATTAGGACTTGCCGTATAAGTATAACTGGCACCCTCCTGGCATATTGTGTTCGCAGATATAATTATGCTGACAGGCAAGTTGGGAAATATAGTTATTTCATTTGAAATAGCAGGATTTCCAGATGCACAAATAGAATTGGATATCAGTTCACAACTTATAATATCTCCGTCCACTAATGTTGAACTTGTAAAAGAAGAACTATTTGTCCCGACATCTGAACCATTCACCTTCCATTGATAAATAGGTGCATCTCCTCCATTTGTCGGGGTTGCCGTGAAGGTAACATTTTCACCAGCGCATATCATTCCAGATGGATTTGATGATATGCTCACGTTGACAGGTGCAGAGTTATTAACAGTTACTGCTAAATTTTGTGTAGCACCATTGCCGCAAATATTGCTTGGTGTTACAGTGATATTGCCGCTTTGTGAACCAACAATAACAAATTCAGAACTTGTTTGTTGTGAAATCCAATTTGTTCCGCCATTGCTCGTTTTAAGAATTGTTGCATAACTACCAGTAACATAGCCTGTAGTTGCATCGGTGAAATAAACTGAAGATAAATAGTTCGTTGTCCCGCTTATTTGTGTTATCCAGGTTGCGCCACCATTGATTGTTTTAAGAATTATTCCATTTTCTCCAACAGCGTAACCCGTATCGGCATCAATAAAAAATACGCAATTTAATTGATTATATGTTCCACTTATTTGAGTTGACCAGTTTGTTCCTCCATTGATTGTTTTAAGAATTGTTCCTGTTCCATTCATATAATTATACCCGACAGCATATCCAGTATTGGCATCAGTGAAATATACAGAACTCAATCTTTCGGTTCCACTTCTTAACAAAGTCCAATTACTTCCCCCATCAATAGTTTTTATAATATTACCATTAAATCCCACTACATACCCGGTATTGATATTAGTAAAATTAGCAGAACATAAATAACTGGTGGCATTGGTTGCAAGAACCGCCCAATTATTTCCACCATCCGTGGTTTTAATAATTCTTGCCTCAAAATCTACTGCATATCCATTATTTGAATCAGTGAAGTATACAGAAAATAAATCATAAGAATTACTAATAGATAGATCAGTCCAAACAAGACCTCCATTGCTTGTTTTTAGAATTGTTCCATTAAAGCCAACAGCATAACCGGTATTGGCATCGGTAAAATAAACAGAAATCAGAGTGTTAATAGTTCCACTTGTTTGTGCTGTCCAGTCATTACCAGCATTTGTGGTTTTTAAAATCGTCCCACTAACGCCTACTGCATAACCTGTGTTGACATCGGTGAAGAAAATACAATAAATACTGTTTAGACCAGATTGGCTCCATCCTGATGGGAATGTCCAATTGTATGTTACTCCAGCTATATTTGATAAACTATATATTTGTGTACTGCCTTGGCAAACTTCTGTGGGTCCCGATATAGTGCCCATCATTGGATATTGATTTACAATAACACTAACAGCAAGAGTTGTAGCATTACCATTGCACCCATTGGGAGAATTAACAGTGCAGGAATAATTGCCGGAATCAGTTACAATAATTGATTGGGATGTAGCTCCTGTACTCCATAAATAACCGCTTCCGGGAGTAGCGGTTAAAACCACACTGTCGCCCTGGCAAAATGTAGTAGGTCCATTTGCAGTAATAAGTGCAGAGGGGGTGGAGCTTATTATAACCAACATAGAATCCGTTTTACCACATCCATTGGTATCTGTTATGATACAATGATATTGGCCAGAAATAGCAACCGTAGCATTTGTAATAGAGGGATTTTGAGATGTTGAAGTAAAACTATTAGGCCCAGTCCAACTATAAGAAGCGCCCGAAACATTATTCGCCACCAAATTTAAAGTCAGCCCTTCACATAAAGGACTGTTTGCTGAAAGGGATAATGGTGGGATGGGGTTTACATTTATTGTCAAAACATTTGAGCCCAAATATGATTCATCCGGGAATACAAATAATCCTTGCACATAAATAGTCTGACTAGGATAAAATGTAGTATTATTAAGTGTTTGCCAATTTGAACCGTTATAAGAATAATACCAATGATTTATACAATTACCCGATACAGTAACAGGATCATTTTCGCAAACATTTAAACTTGAAGCCCAAATAGTAACAGGCCAACATTGAGAGAATCCTTTAAAAGGAATGAATAAGATAACTATGAATAGAGGTTTAAAAAAAAAGTTTTTGATTTTTTTCATAGCAATATTATTGGGGGATGATGATTTTTTTTAAATTCTTGCGTCAATTTTAAATTCTTTATACCATATTTTTTATAAAACAATATTAATAAAAATTTGTTAACCAAAATTTATTTTATAAATGAATTATTGTAATTTAAAAGTAATTCGTCATATTTTCCTTTGTTGGAGTAATTGTTATGTCCATAATTATCCATACAATGCAAGTCTCTTTAAAAGAACCATTTTTAGGGATTATTTTGAATTGACAATAATTTTTACCATCCTTTGTTTTTTCTTTATATTGTACCTCTTGTACTATATTTAAACCTTGCTTAATCTTAACCTTGTAATTATCCATTTTAATACCTTCAGGCAAATTTTCAACAATCACAACGCTATCTTTAATTTCATCTTTACGACAGACAATTTCTGTCCTTAGTAAAATCTTTTTATGAAAGGACAAACCATAACCATTGCCTGTCGAATCACATTTCTCATCAATGACGAATTTCTTTTCATGAACCGGACGCAATGAAATTAAAAGTAATGCAGACGAGGCGCCGCCAGCGTTAACTAATGCAATAACAACCGCATCAAGTGCTAACACAGATATGTCATAGATTAAGTTGCCAACATTAAATTTGTAAAAATATTTGTCTGTCAAAACAAAGGAATATTTTTTATTTGATTTTCCATTTTTGATTTTTTGTTTACGCTCCATTAAATATGTCTTTTCTTTGTCACTTCTGTCTTTTTTGATCTTTTTAATTTTTGCCCGATCAAGTTCTGCTGTATCGTTTTTTAATGAAAATGTTATGTCATTATATGGCACAATAACAGTATTGCTATCTTTTTTATAATAAGCAAATGTTTCATTTTTCGTTATCAAGCTGTCCGGCACATTGCTCTTTTTATGTATTCCTCCGGTTTTAAGATATGCCACAGGAACTGTTTTGCATGATGTGGCGACTATTAACAAAATACTTACTAAAAGAATTATTTTTTTCATGATTTATTTCCTCTTGGTTTAAAATTTATTGTATTTAAAACGGATTTATATATGGAGCATTTAGAAACTAATTTTCAGATGTTTTTTCACCCCGTCGCTAAAAAGTGAAAGATCTGAAAATCAGCAACCCTTTAGGTTTCTGGTTAACACTGATTTTCAGTATTTTGAGGTGCCCTGCAATTAATTGGTACAATATCCTTTGCCACTCTCCAGAATGTGTGACCCATTATCATCAGTCCAAATTAATTTTATCCAATAATAATTCATGAGTATATATCCCGCAGGCGCTTGATAAACAGTCGATTTGGTTTGATAGGAATTCGAATTGAATGCAAATTGTTCAGATTTTTGCATTGTTTGGTCGCCATGATACGAATTCTCCCACCACCATTCAACGGTGACGGTAAATGTTTTTTGGGGTTTCCTTGAGAGTATCTTTCCTTCAAAGCTTGCAGAAAGAGCATCCACCTGCGAACCGCCAACGGGGCTTTGTTTGATTGATAAGGAAAGTTCTTCTTCCTTTTTGCAGCCAGCTAAAAAGATTATAGCGCTGATAATAATAATTACTTTTTTCATTTTTTGGTTCCTCCTTTTTTATTTTATGATTAATTTTTAGTTCCGCTTATTGAGCAATTGAACCCCATAGAAGTACTATTGTCCAAACTTGTGTATTTAACATAATAGTTGATGGTCAGAATATTTGATTTAGATAGGATCCCGGTTCCTTTAATAGCTATCATGGTTCCCGATCCTCTGCCTAAAGCATCATTCCATACCTGATTTGGGATAATGAAAATATTTGCAGAAGTCATGGTTGCTATGATATTTACATCCGACGATCCGACAAAATTTGATATGAGCAATTTATTTGTGGCAGCACCCTTATAAATATTAATATGTTTGGGGGAATTTTCGGTCGTATTAATTGTGCATGAGCTATTCATATCCCAAGTCCCGACAAATTTGTCCCTGGGATCAATCGGGGCAATAAAACTTATAACAACATCATCAGAAGATGAGCCGCAATTATTTGAAATGGTCCATCTTAATGTATAAGTAGTTCCAACGGATCCTGTAAAAGTTGTTGTGGGGTCTTTAATATCCTGAATTACCCCGTTATTCCCTTCAACAATACTCCAGAAACCCGTTCCTTCGGTTGGGTTATTGGCTGTCAGAGTTGCGGCGGTTCCCTGTACTGATAATTGATCTTGTCCTGCCGCTGCATTTGTCAGTAATGTTTTGCGGTTGCCACCAGGGTTGTTTTCTGGATTGATTTCTTCTTTTTTGCAATTTGAAAATAGAACTGCAATAAAGGTAATTGCCAAAATTAAAATCAACTTTTTCATAATATATTCCTCCTGATCATTATTTATTATTAAGTTATTTTCTATGATTTGTATCTATTAAATATAAAGGGTATTTCACCGGCTTTGGCAGTGGAGGATCGGGAGGCAAAATGTTTACAGGCTGTTTTGATTCCGGGATAATATTTTTAACTGAAATATCTTTTAATAGTTCAACTTTGGGCGTAATTTTTATTGTATTTAATTTAGGTAAAGACGGCTTATAGACATTTGTGTGTATGGGAACCGATTTATTACCCTTAAAAAATCCTTTTTGGGCAGAAACACAATGTATGCTTCCCGAAAAAAAGAATAACAATAATGTTATTAGTACGATTTTTATGCTTAGTTTTTTCATTTTTTTATCTCCTGTTTTTATGTGTTATTTTTAATATTTAATTCGGTGCAGGTAAAAACCCGCACCGAAAAACGTTATATTTTAATGTAAATCAACAACAGAATTATCCCTGTAAAAAACAATAATTTTAAAATCATAACTATAGGTGGCGGAAATGCTGTTGTAATTTTTAAGAGTAATTTTCATGTCTCTGGAAGTAAAAGGTGTATATTCTATCATTTCTATATTATCCTCACTGGCACTTTCTGCTAATTTATAACCATCATTATCATATAAGTATAAATCCATATCGATTACTCCTTTTTCCAAGGGAAAGGCTACTATGGCGTAATTGTATCCGCTATAAAAAGTTTTTAAAAAATGTACAGAATTCCCTTTATTAATGTTGAAATCCTGTATTGTGGCCACATCATAATCATACTTGTCTTTCATTAAAACACAAAATTCATGTGTGGCAACTTCAGACTCATTGTTCTGTGCATAAGTTGCGATAAAGCAACTGAACATTAAAGCTAAAATAATTAGTGACTTTTTCATTTTTTGGTTCCTCCATTTTTTAAATTAATAATTTGTTATATTTGTTTTTTTTAATTTTGTTTTTTTTATTTTATCGGTAATTTTGAATATGAATGTTCCGACAATAAGCCCGTGTTACAAAAAAGTGAAAATATTTTTTAATGTTTTGCTAAGTCAATGTTAATCAAATACTTAATTGTTAAGATGTTTTGAATAAATTTTATTACCATGAAAAAAAATCAAATTGTAATTATGCTTCTTGTGGGTTATTGCGGTTTTTTTAATTCATCACTTTATGCACAATCAATGAAAACGCTTGACAGTCTCATTATTTATTATTTTGATAAAGCAGATTATGACAGTGCTCTTTTAATTGCTGAAAAGGCTAAAGTTCAGGCTGAATCTGAGTTTGGAAAAAATGACACTAACTATGCGAATGTTTTGAATAATTTTGGTGCGATCTATTATTCATTAGGAGACTATTCCAAAGCGGAATCATATTTTAATGATGCTTTATCCATTAAAAAAAATATACTTGGAGAAAGACACCCTAATTATGCCCAATCATTACGAAATTTGGGCGAATTATACAAAAATCTTGGTGATTATACAAAAGCAGAAACATTATTTATTAAAGTTAATGAGATATACAAGGAATATTTCGGTGAAAATAATTTAGAATATTCAAAATCCTTAAGGTCATTAGGCGGTCTTTACTCAAAAACTGGTGATTACACTAAAGCAGAACCATTGCTTTTAAAGGAACTTGAAATCCTTAAGAATTTATTAGGTGATAAGAATACAGAATATGCCAGTTCCGTAAATGGGTTAGCATTACTTTATAATCGTATGGGTAATAATACTCAAGCTGAAGCATATTATATTCAAGCTATAAATTTGCGAAAAGAAATTTTAGGAGAAAAACATCCCGATTATGCCACATCTATAGGGAATTTAGGTCTTTTATATAAAGAAACAGATAGATTTTCTGAAGCAGAACCATTATTAATTCAATCAAAGGATATAATAAAAGAATCGTTAGGCATTAATCACCCCGATTATTTAATTACCCTAACTAATTTGGGGACATTGTATCTGGAAATGGGTAATTATGAAAAGGCAGAGCCTTTATTGCTCGAAGCAAAAAATGGCGGAAAAGAAATACTTGGCGAAAAAAACCCTACCTATGCAACATATATAAACAATATTGAATGCTTATATTCTGAACTAGGTGCTTATTCTAAATCAGAACCTTTATGCCTTGAAGCCTTAAAGATAAGAAAAGAAGCTTTGGGTGAAAAAAGTATGGACTATACTTATTCATTAAATAATGCCGGGGCATTATATTATAAAATGGGATATTATGCCAAGGCCTTATTCTTTTTCCTGAAAGTGAAAGATAATCTCAAGAAAATCCTTGGAGATAAACATAATACTTATGCAAGTATCTTATCAAACCTTGGCACGTTATACGAAACAATGGGGAATAATGATGAAGCGGAGCAATGCTTGCTTCAGGCATTGTCTATTAAAAATACAACTTCGGGAGACCAAAGCATAGATTATTCTACGTCTTTAAACAATTTAGCTACATTTTATTTTACTATTGGAGATTATACAAAGGCAGAACTGTATTTTATTCAGGCATTAAATATTCGCAAAAATAAACTTGGTGAAAAAAATCTAAAATATGCCACTTCATTGCATAATCTTGGAGTTTTGTACTCAGAAATGGGACAAATGGATAAAGCCGAGAAAATGTTCACAGAAGCCGCAGGTATCAGGAAAGAGATTTCTGGTGTATTAAATGATGACTATGCTACTACTTTGAATAGTATAGCGAAGATCTATCAAGCAAGAGGAAAATCATCATTGACAAAAGATATGCAATTAGAAGATTTCTCTAAAGCGGAAAAAATGTTTCTTGAGTCGTTAAACATTCGCAAAGAAAAACTGGGTGTGAAAAATACCGGTTATGCCTTATCCTTAAATAATTTAGCAGCATTATACGTAAATATAGGTAATTCAGTATCAATTAAAGACAGTTCCCTGCCTAACTACATAAAAGCAGAATCATTATATGTTGAGGCAAAAAACATTTACAGAGATGTTCTTGGAGAAAAAAACTCAAATTATGCTATTGTATTAAATAATTTAGCGCTATTATATCAGTCAATGTGCAGATATAAGGATGCATTCCTTTCCTTTTCCGAATTTTTAAAAATACAATATTATAATATTCAGAATAATTTCAGCTTCATGAGCGGAATTGAAAAAGAAAAATACTTAGAAACACTTAAAAAGGATTTCAATAATTATAATGCATTTGTCTCTAAAGCATATAAAGAAACACCTGAAATCACAAAAGAGGATTATAATTATTACCTTGTCATAAAAGGCATACTTTTAAACAGCAGCATTCAGATGCAGGATAATATTACAGGAAGTGGCGATACCCTTCTAATCCGAATGTATAAAGACTGGATGGATCAGAAACTTTGGATTGCAAACTTACAGCAAATGAGTAGTTCGAAAATTCGGAAAATGGGCTATAACATTGATTCTTTAGAGAATGTGACAAATACTATTGAAAAAGAATTATCCAAAAAATCAAGTTTTTTTGCTAAAGAAAGGGAATCACAGCAACTCTTCTGGGAGGATATACAAAAAAATTTGAAAATTACTGATGCTGCAATTGAGATTGCAAATTACAAGACTGCACCAATTAATAAATTCGATGAGAATGGCAATCATATAAAAGGAGAAGATACTTCCATGTATTATGCTCTTATAATTAGGCCTGGATATTCACAACCTGAGATGAAATTTTTGTTTGAACAAAAGCAATTAGACTCAGTCCTTAATCTTGCAGCAGGTGACGATAAACAGATAACAAATCAACTTTATGCAGGCAATGAAATAAATGTAAACAATTCAGAAAAGGGGAAATATCTTGCATCTAAACTATATGAGCTGATATGGAAACCTATAGAACCATTAATGAATGGTGTCAGCACTATTTATTATTCTCCATCAGGGCTACTGCATAAAATTTCTTTTGCGGCATTATACACTCCCGACAATATGTATTTATCAGACAAATACAATCTGGTTCAATTGAGCAGCACTAGAGAAATCATTAAGATAAAAACACAGAAGGATTATATCACTCAGGCCGATTCGGCTTTGGTATTTGGGGGAATTAATTACAACCAGATGTATGCAAAAGAAGATACAGCGGAGAATAAAAACATGCTCGCATTCAGCCGCGGGATTCAAATTCCGGACGATAGCTCACGGACTGCAATTTGGGGATATCTGAAAGGATCAATGAAGGAAGCACAATATATCGACAGCCTTTTCAGGAAGAACAAAGTAGTTACCGCTTTTTACAGCGACAGCAATGCAACTGAGGGTTTGTTTAAAAACATTTCAGGGAAAGCGCCTCGGATCATTCATATTTCCACTCATGGTTTCTTTTTCCCTGATCCGGTGAAGAAAGATATGGTAGCGGAAATAGGCCAGCAAACATTTGTTTTTTCAGAGAATCCACTATTAAGAACAGGATTGATACTTGCCGGCGGTAATAATGTTTGGGCGGGAGAAGAACCGGTTATGGGAAAAGACGACGGCATACTCACCGCTTATGAAGTTTCAAATATGGACCTGTCCAATACAAAACTTCTTGTTCTTTCAGCTTGCCAGACTGGCCTTGGAGATATTAAAGGAAACGAAGGCGTTTTCGGGTTGCAGAGGGCATTTAAAATGGCAGGGGTAGATTATATCATAATGAGTTTATGGTCGGTTCCTGATAAAGAAACTACGGAATTTATGCAACTATTCTATACAAACTGCACAAAAAAACAGACTATCCGTGAAGCCTTTACCAATGCCCAGGCAAAGATGCGGAAGAAATATGATCCTTATTACTGGGCGGCGTTTGCACTGATGGAATAAGCGGTAATTTCAAAAATAACATTACAAACAATAATTCAATAACTGTAGGTTATAAACTTAAATCCAAGGGGCATGAAAAAAGTATTTTGTCTTCTAATCTTCGTTTACTCATTCTTTATTAATAATTCATCGTTTTGCCAAACTTGGCAACAGTTCGATTCCCTCCGAGCAGTATACATGGAAAAGCAAAGTTACGACACAGCATTAGTAAATGCTGAGAAAGCACTACAGGCTGTAAAAGAAAAAGTTGGGGAAAACGATACTTTGTATGCAAATATTCTCTCATATTTATTAGAAATAAACTATTATATGGGAAACTATTCAAAGGCAATTGAATACGGCGAAAAGGAAAAGAAAATAAGAAAAAAAATTCAAGGCGAGAAACATCCTGCTTATGCCACAGCTATAAATAATCTTGCCATTGTTTATACAGGAATGGGCAATTACGACGCGGCAGAGTCCTTATACATTGAATCAAAGAACATTTGTAAAGAAGTTCTGGGAGAAAAACATCCCGATTATGCAATATCTTTAAACAATCTTGCCAATTTATACTATGCGATGGGCAAGTACGCAGCAACTGAGACTTTGTATCTCGAATCAAATAAAATATTGAAAGAAGCTTTCGGTGAGAAACACATTAAATATGCTGGGTCATTAAACAATATGGCTATGTTTTACTATAACACTGGTAATTACACTGCGGCCAAGCCTTTGTTAATTGAAGCTAAAAACATCTTTAAAGAAGTTTTGGGCACAAAACATCCTGATTATGCAACCTCATTAAATAATGTAGCTTCATTATATGTTGATATGGGAAATTTCGTGGAAGCTGAGCCTATGGAGATTGAAGCAAAGAATATCCGCAAAGAGATTCTGGGAGAAAGACACCCTGATTATGCGATATCTTTAAACAATCTTGCCTATTTATACCAATCTATGGGCAATTATTTAGCTGCTGAACCATTGTTGGCTGAAGCAATGAACATTCGTAAAGAAGTGCAGGGCGAAAAAAGTGCTGATTATGCAAGTTCATTAAATAATCTCGCCTCAATATATGATTGTTTGGGTAATTTCTCTGCAACTGAGATTTTGTATATTGAGGCGAGAAACATCAGAAAAGAATTATTTGGTGAAAAAAACATTAAGTATGCAGGTTCTCTAAATAATCTCGCATATTTATATACCAAGATGGGTAATTACTTTGCAGCTGAGCCTTTGTTTATTGAAGCAATGAATATACGCAAAGAAGTTTTGGGTGAGAAACACCCTGATTATGCTACTTCCTTAAACAATCTCGCCTCATTATATGACAACATGGGCAATTATCCTGTAGCTGAGACTTTATTTATCGAAGCAATGAACATACGCAAAGAAGTGTTGGGTGAGAAACACCCTGATTATGCTGCTTCCTTAAACAATCTTGCCGTATTATATCATAAGATGGGCAATTATGTTGCTGCCGAGCCTTTGTATGTCGAGGCGATGAATATTTGTAAAGAAATACTGGGCGAAAAACACCCTGATTATGCACGATCTTTAAACAATCTTGCCGAATTTTACAGAGCTATTGGAAAATATGATGCGGCTGAACCCTTGTATCTTGAGGCAAAGAACATATTTAAAGAAGTGCTGGGTGAAAAGCATCCTTATTATGCTATATCCTTAAACAATCTTGCAGGATTATATTTTGAAAATAGCAATTACCCTTTGGCCGAGCCTTTGTATCTTGAAACTATTCATATCACATTATATAATATTGAACAACAATTTAGTTTTTTATCTGAATTCGAAAAAGAAAAATATCTAGCAACTGTAAAGAAAAACTTCCATACATGCCAAAGTTTCATTATACAGCGCAAAAATAAAAACCCAGGCATCACAACTGAAGCTTATAATATTGAATTAGCAACAAAAGGTCTATTACTTGGCTCAGGTAAGCAAATGCGCCAAAGTATAATGAGGGGAGGAGATACAGTTTCTATTAAAATATACAATCATTGGATGTCATCAAAAGGGACATTATCCAACCAATATTCCTTGCAAATATCCAAGCGTACACTTGATACAAGAGTCCTTGAAGAAGAAACAAATAAATTAGAAAAGGAACTGGTCCGCATTTCACAAGTTTATTCACAAGGGCAATTGCTTCTCAAAACACATTGGGAAGATATCTTTAAATGTTTAGAAAACGAAGAAGCTACCATTGAATTTGCTTCCTTTAACTATTACAATAAAGGTCAAAAAACAGACAGCATATTATATTGTGCGCTTATTGTCCGCTCTGAATATACGCAACCTGAAATGGTTTATCTGTTTGAGCAAAAACAGTTGGATAGTCTCATGTCCATACCCGGAAAAGATAAAGAAATTGCCGGCAATTTATATTCAAACACCGGGTCTCAAATAAATAAAGGTACAAATGACAATAGCTGTTCCGGAAACTTATATAAATTAATTTGGGAACCAATAGACAGCCTGCTTCAGGGAGTTAAAACCATTTATTATTCGCCCTCAGGTTCATTGCATAAAATTTCCTTTGCCGCATTAAACACTCCCGATAATATGTATTTATCAGACAAATACAATCTGGTTCAATTGGGCAGCACAAGAGAAATAATAAAGTTAAAAACACAGAAGGATTATATCGTTCAGACCGATTCTGCCCTGGTGTTTGGTGGTATTAATTACAACCAGATGTATGCAAAAGTAGACACTGCGGGGAATAAAAACATGCTCGCATTCAGCTGCGGGACTCAAATCCCGAACGATAGCTCACGAAGTGCAATTTGGGGATATCTGAAAGGATCAATGAAAGAAGCAAAATATGTTGACAGCCTTTTCAGGAAGAACAAAGTAGTTACCGCTTTTTACAGCGACAGCAATGCAACTGAGGGTTTGTTTAAAAACATTTCAGGGAAAGCGCCTCGGATCATTCATATTTCCACTCATGGTTTCTTTTTCCCTGATCCGGTGAAGAAAGATATGGTAGCGGAAATAGGCCAGCAAACATTTGTTTTTTCAGAGAATCCACTATTAAGAACAGGATTGATACTTGCCGGCGGTAATAATGTTTGGGCGGGAGAAGAACCGGTTATGGGAAAAGACGACGGCATACTCACCGCTTATGAAGTTTCAAATATGGACCTGTCCAATACAAAACTTCTTGTTCTTTCAGCTTGCCAGACTGGCCTTGGAGATATTAAAGGAAACGAAGGCGTTTTCGGGTTGCAGAGGGCATTTAAAATGGCAGGGGTAGATTATATCATAATGAGTTTATGGTCGGTTCCTGATAAAGAAACTACGGAATTTATGCAACTATTCTATACAAACTGCACAAAAAAACAGACTATCCGTGAAGCCTTTACCAATGCCCAGGCAAAGATGCGGAAGAAATATGATCCTTATTATTGGGCGGCGTTTGTACTTATGGAATAGAAACCCCGCCCCAGAGAATGGATTTATTTCGTTATTTTAAACTTTCCGGTATGCGGGTACTCAATATCTTCTGATGGAATTACGCGCCAGTAATAAAGGCCGGGAATTAAGGTAGGGGATTGAAAATAAAATTCCGCTGTCCATTTAATGCCTTTTATATTATCCTCTTCATGAATTTTATTCCCTTTATTATCATAGACCACTATTTTGTACAATAAATCCTTGTAATTACTCCGCCATTTGAAACATATTTTTTCTCCTGATTTGAACTTTGCATCATTAGCAGGAAGAGGGTCAATTAATAAGAATTTTTGTTGTGCTCCTCCACGTATTTCCGCAAAAGCAAGTTCATCATTAATAGAACTATCTAAAACAGGGTTACTTGCATAACTGGGTTCAGCAGCCTGTTGTTGCTGTTTTATTATTTCCGGGTTATTGGCGAAATTTTTCGGTTCTTTAATTTCTTTATTTTGTTTACGAACCGGATTTTTGATTTTTTTTCTTTCAATTTTACTTAGGTCTCTGAGAGATTTATTTTCTGATTCTCTCTGGTAATATTTCGGTACAAAAATAATTGCCAGTGTCGCTAAAGCTGCAGCAACTGCAATTGCAGTATATAAATAATAAACCCTATTTCTTTTTTTGCTTTTTATGACTGGTTTGTTAATATTGTAAATGATTTCTTTCTCAGCGTTTGTCTGTATCGTCTCAATAATTGTCCGTATTTGATCTAACTCTTCCATACATGATTCACAGAAAAATAAATGCTCTTCAAAAGCATCAGCTTCGGCAGAATTAAGTTTTCCCAGAAGGTATTTCTCAACAATTACTTTTTCGGTTATTTCTTTGTGATCCATCTTTCTGGTTACATTAGATGTTCGAATTATTCATATATTTCTTAAGCTTTTCCAAAGCACGAAATTTAATTTGCCTGATATTTTCCGGTGTTTTTTCCAGATCATCAGCAATTTCTTTCAATTCAAATCCATGATAATAAAAACGAACCAAAATCTCATATTCAATTTTATCTAAGATACTCAAAAAAGAAGAAACAAAATCCGTATTATCTTTATTGATTACATAATTATCTGTTGACAAAAAATCATATCCGTCATAAGATTCGGTACGTTCAAATCTATTTTGTCGTCTCGATATTTCAGTAAAATATTCTTTGATTTTTAAGTCAGCAATACAATACACATAGGATTTGAGGGCTTTTGAGTTTTCAAATTCAAGGTTATTATCTTGCATTTTATCTGAAAAAGTTGTCAGTGTACTTGTGCAAATTTCATTTGAATCTTCAGCAGGCATCTTTTGTTTCATATAAATCTTAATGATCAGTAACCTGCTCATTCTTTCATGAAAAATAAACCAAACTGAATTAATCTTTCTTTTTAAGGCAACAAAAAAAGATTTAAATCCATTATTCATGTTCTCAATAAAAATTTCATGAATAAAAATTTTTAATGCAGATATATTATCAAATGATGGTCTTTTTTCCAGATATACGGACTTAATATTATTAATTATCAGTATATAAATGTTCTCAACTGATGAGTACGGTTTATCATTTTCTGCTGTCCACATAACCTCAATATTTTCCTCATTACACCAACGCTTGAAATACAATTTAGCATTCAAATGCAACCACCTCCATGCAGATATATCATCATGAATAAGCTTTAGATTAAACTCCTCCATGTTTAATGGAGCATTTGCTAATTCGTCTTTCTGCATAATAATGACATAAACCAATAGATGTGTTACAAAATAACAAAAAAAAAATAACTTTGTATGTAATTTTTTATTTTATATAAAATGAATATTGAAGAACTCAGGGAATATTGTTTGTCTAAAAAAGGCGTTACGGAAAGTTTCCCTTTTGATAAAACCACATTGGTTTTTAAAGTGCTTGGAAAAATATTTTTGCTGACAGATATTGAGACAGATTTCAGTATGAATGTCAAATGTGATCCGGGACTTGCCGTGGAACTTCGTGAAAGATATCCCTGCGTGGAACCCGGTTATCACATGAATAAAACCTGCTGGAACACCGTGTATATTGACGGCAGTATTTCCGACAGGCAACTGTTTGAGTGGGTGGATCATTCTTATGATGAAGTGGTAAAGAAAATGCCGAAAAAACAAAAAGAATCATTGGATCAGATGTAATGCATGAAAAAATTATTTTTGACCGGATTATGCTTGTTTTGCCTGAGCCTTGTTTTTGCACAGAAAGTGCTGATACTTGAAAATTTAAGCATTGGAAAGTCGTTTAAATTTTTTACCGGCGATGACATTGGCATCAGAGTAAATGACACTACACCCAAAGTGTCGGGAAAGATCACGGAAATTCTTGATTCTTCAATAATTATCGCAAACCGGGATGCTTTTGATCTGAAAGAGATCGCTGTTGTTTATAAACAAAGACGCGGGATTCAAATTGTTTCTTCTTCGTTAATGGCTTTCGGAACACTGTATTTGGGTGTGGATGCCGTGAACAATGTAATCCACGGCGGCCATCCTGTAATCAATGCGGATGTGGCTGTAATATCAGCAGCCATAGTAGCAGCCGGAGGCGTTTTGCAACTTTTTTCAAAACGAAAATGCAAAATCAGTAAGGAGAAATGGCATTTAAAAATTATCGACCAGGTTCGCGTTAAATCACCGTGATCAGCCCTTTGATGATGGTTGTCATTTTAGGTTCAGCGTTATTGGCGGCCTGTATCACTTCTTCATGCGAAACTTCTACTATTTTACCTTCCACACCGAGATCGGTGATGATGGAAACTGCAAACACCGGCAACCCCATGTGGTGTGCTACGATGACTTCCGGCACTGTAGACATTCCCACGCAATCGGCGCCTACCGTCCTGACATATTTGTATTCCGAAGGCGTTTCAAAACAGGGTCCGGTCACCGCTGCATACACACCCCGGACACAGCGAATGCCGTTGTTTTCCGCAATCATCAGCGCTTTTTTTATCAGTTCTTTATCATAGGCGTCGTGCATGTCCGGAAAACGGGGGCCTATCTCATCATCATTTTTCCCTATCAGCGGATTGGTTCCCATAAGGTTGATATGATCGGTGATAATCATGATGTCGCCAACTTCAAACGAAGGATTAACTCCGCCGCTGGCATTGGAGAGTATCAGGGTTTTTATACCGAGGTATTTTAACACACGCACCGGAAAAGCAACCTCCTGCATCGTATAACCTTCATAATAATGAAAACGTCCCTGCATGGCAACGACATTTACATCATTAAGGGTCCCGAATACAAGCTGCCCTTTATGCCCTACCACGGTGGAAACAGGGAAATTAGGTATTTCAGAATAGGGAATGGTGGTATGCACCTTGATTTCATTGGCCAGATTTCCGAGACCTGTCCCGAGAATAATACCTGTCTGTGGTTCGAAGGATGTTTTGCTTCTGATAAAAGCAACGGTTTCTTTAATTTTTGTCAACATAGTTTATAATTTTTTGTTCGAAAATTCTTTTGTCTGGTTCTGAGAATACCATTTCAACCGGAATATAATACAACGGGAAACCGGACAACTCATTTAAAATATTTTTGTTTACTAATCTTGAGAAATCTTTTTCGGTTGTTACTATCACTTTTTTTGCAGAGGCAATATTACGAAATTTTTGAGAAATATTTTCAATATCTTTTTGAGAATAGGTATGATGGTCGCCGAAATGCATGGTGTGCGTTTTTTTACATTTTCCGGACAAATATGTTATAAGTGGCTTGGGGTTAGCAATGCCTGTAAATAATAACAGTTCGTATTCGCAGCATGAGGAAAAATCCCATGAAGGTGAATGTTCAAAGAAGGGTACTGGTTCTTTATATTGAACCGTTGAAAATAAAACACATTGGTGTGATTTTGGATGTATCGCACTGATGATGTCCTTTTTTTCGGAAACGGAAATAGTTTCAGGAGATTTTGTAATAATGATGATGTCGGCGCGCCTGGCGCCGCATTTGAATTCGCGTAAACGGCCTGATGGTAAAATACAGTCCTGCAAATATAAATTATTGTAATCCGTAAGCAAAATGCTAAGCCCGGGTTTTACCCGCCTGTGCTGAAATGCATCATCAAGCAGCACCACTTCGGGCACCGGTTTTTCCTCAAGTAATGTTTTTATTCCTTTAACCCTGTCTTCACAGACAGAGACTGTAATGTTATTAAACTTTTGAAAAAACTGCAGCGGCTCGTCGCCGATAACTGATGCGTTTGAGTTGTTGTCGGCAATTATGAAGCCTTTTGTTTTACGGCCATAACCGCGGCTTAATGTCGAAATCCTTAAGTTTTGCCTTTGCAACAAACGGATAAGATACTCAATGGCCGGCGATTTTCCTGTGCCTCCCGTGTTCAGGTTGCCAACGCTGATAATCGGAATGTCAAAGGATACAGAACGGAATACGCCCCAGTCATAACATTTATTTCTTACAAATGTGATCAAGCCGTATAACACAGAAAAAGGCAGAAGCAATATTTTAAAAAACTGTTTCATTGCGTTTGGGCTTCCCCGTTTTTGTCATGTCTTCATTTCTGTTGCATCGATATTTAACAGAGTATTGTATTGGCCGGGTTCCGGCTTTCTCAATGAATATGCTTCTGCTAATTCCACAAACAACAGGTTTCTCCAATCGGACATGATGCTGATAACTTTGCAAAAATACTAAAACATACTGAAAAACTGATGAATGTGGTTAGAAGCTCCTGTGGAGCGCCCATAGCGAGTGGTTTTGATTGTCCTGACAGTACCCGCTGTGGCGGAATTCAGCTTAGTTATTGACTTTCTTTTCTTTTCCTCCTGTCCTAAAGCCTGCCGGCCGTCAGGCAGGGATGGAAAAGAAAGTCAAAATCATTTCTTCCAATAATGAAAAAAGGATGTAAACCACGCAAATCAATGATTTCCTTTAGTACCAGGGAAAAGACGAAAGATCCTGTTTTACATCCATTTTTAGCGGTGTCTTCGACTTCGCTCAGACACCGCTTTTGTTTAAATACCACAAAAATTGCCCAAAATCCATGTAAAAAAGCAGGCATGCAAAAAAAGTTTTCAACAATTTATTTTTTTAAAGTGCTGATTATCAATATCTAAAATATTTACAAAACCACTATATGTAATGTTTTTAACATTCCAGTGTTGAAAAGTGTCAATAAGTGGATATTTGTGTTTATCTTTACCAAAAATTTTTTGGAAAAAAATGAAAGGATATATTGGCGAATATTATTGCAAACTGGACAGTAAAAACAGGTTCCTGTTTCCTATGGGCCTGAAGAAACAGCTGCCTGCTGCAGAAGAATATCGCTTCGTAATTAACAGAGGGTTTGAACAGTGTATCTCTTTGTCTTTATACGAATCCTGGCAAAAAACCATCAACGACTTTGAGGCTTTAAGTACCTATGACGAAGACGAAAGGCTTTTTTTAAGGTATTTTCACCGTGGCGCCACCGAAGTGACGCTTGACGGGACCAACAGGCTGCTTATTCCGAAAAGCCTGCTGACTTATGCTGAAATTGATAAAGATATAGTGATATCTGCTTATTTTGACAAGATAGAGATATGGAATAAGGATAAATACGAATCGGTTCTTGATAATATGCCGAAATCATACTCTGCACTGGCACAGCTGGCAATGGGTAAAAAAGACCGGAAGAATCAGGATGATTTATCATAGACCGGCATTATTGAAAGAATCTGTGGATGGGTTGAATATCAGGCCGGATGGAATTTATGTGGATGCAACCTACGGCGGTGGCGGACATTCGGAAGAAATTCTGAAAAGATTGAAAGGCGGGCGCCTGATTGCTTTTGATCAGGATGAAGATGTAAGGGCGAACATAACGGACGATAAACGTCTCTTGCTTTTGAACAACAATTTTCGTTATTTGAAAAATTTTTTGAAATATCATCAGGCGCTGCCTGTTGACGGCATCATTGCCGACCTGGGCGTGTCATCACACCAGTTTGATGTCGCGGAAAGAGGTTTTTCAACGCGTTATGATGCGGCCCTGGACATGAGAATGAACAGAAACCAGAAACCGACGGCTGCACAAATTCTGAATGACTACTCCCGGCAACAGCTTTCTGATGTTTTCAGGCAGTACGGAGAACTGTCCAACAGTAGTTTACTGGCAGACAAAATTATTGGGTACCGGAAGTCGAAGAAAATTATCTCAGGCAGCGACCTGAAAGAGGCCATAGCGGGGCTGATCGACAGGAGAAACGAAGATAAGTTCCTTGCTAAAGTATTTCAGGCGCTCAGGATAGAAACCAATGATGAACTGGGTGCATTGAAAGATTTCCTGGTACAAAGCCTGATGGTATTGAAAAAATCAGGACGGCTGGTCGTGATTTCTTATCATTCACTGGAAGACAGGATGGTGAAAAATTTTATGCGGGCAGGAAACTTTGAAGGCATTCCGGAAAAAGATTTTTTCGGAAACACAAATGTCCCGTTTGAACTTATAACCCGCAAGCCGGTTACTCCTGATGATAAAGAAATTAGTGAAAACAGCAGGGTTCGGAGCGCCAAAATGAGAATTGCAGAAAAAAAACAGTAATGGCAACCAACGAATTCAAAAAGGAAGAAATACAGGAACAAGAACCTGTTAAGAAGAAAAAGAAAGTAAGCAAGGGGACAAAGTCCGGCCCTGGTGCTATTTTAAGAAGTATTCTTAACGGAGAAATTTTTACACACAAAGCCGTGGTCAAACTTTTGCCTTTTGGCTTGTTCCTCTGCTTTCTGGCCACATTGTATATAGCAAACTCGTATAACTATGAGAAAAACATAAGGAAAACAGAAGAAATACGCAATCAGCTGATTGAACTTGAATATGAATTTATAACGGTAAAGTCGGATCTTATGCACATAAGCCAGCAGACCGAAATCGCTCACCGGCTCGACAGCATGGGGACAGGAATAAAAGAACCGGTTGTCCCTCCGTTTAAAATTGTTGATCAGAATAATTTAAAAAAGGAAACAAAAAATGAATGACAACAGAAAATCCATATTGATCCGGGCATATGCCATTTATTTTCTGGTTTGGGTTTTCGCTATTGTGTTAATAGTACGGATCTTTTCGTTACAGTTTGTACAGGATGATAAATGGAAAAAACAGGCATCTGCCATATTAACAAGAGAACTGGTAATAGAACCGGTCCGCGGCAAAATATATGCAGATGGAGGACAACTGTTGTCCACATCCATACCGATTTTTCAGGTTAATCTGAATCTTGACACCAACGCAATACACGATAGCACCTTTGAAAGGCATGTGGATTCCCTGGGTATTTGCCTGAGCTTGTTCTTTGATAAAACACCCAATAATAAATATAAGTACATCAGTGCACTGAAGACAGCCCGCAGCAAGAACAACAAAAACTTCCTGCTGGTGAAAAAAGCAACCTATACCGAGCTTAAGGAAATAAAGAAGTTCCCGATTTTGAGGAAGGGAAAATACGGTGGGCTGGTCGTCACAAAAAAAGAAAGAAGGGTCAGGCCGGTGAGAAATATGGCTTCCATGACCATAGGTTATGAGCGGCTTGCAGAGTATAAAGTGACGATTCATCTTAAGGCCGGAAAATTTTCAGAGCAGAAATTTTACCAGAATCTCGATACGCTGAGCGAATGTTTTTATATCACATTCGGTGATTACAATAAAGAATTTTACAAGAAAAAGATTGAAAATGCATACAACGCTACCGGTTCCGATGCCCGGCTCATTAAACAAATGAATGTTCTGCAATTAGCGGAACTTAAAAGATTTCCTTTAATAGCCGAAGATACAAACCGTATTTTAAAAATTGACACACTTTCCAAATCATATTTTGTCGGACTTGAAGGACATTACCGCCAGATACTCCGCGGCGTTAAGGGGGTTATTAAACTCAAAAGAGTGGGTAGCAACAGTTGGAAACAGATAAGCGAAGGGGATGTGGTAAAACCCATAAACGGACTCGATATCCATACGGCCATTGACGTTAACTTACAGGACGTGGCACAGAATGCACTGAAAAAGAGCCTTGATACCACGCATGCCGACTGGGGGTGTGTAATTCTGATGGAAGTGCAGACCGGATATATCAAAGCCATTGCCAACTTAACAAAGGACAAAGACGGCAGTTACAAGGAAATGCGCAACTACGCCGTCGAAGAACGTTATGAACCCGGTTCAACGATAAAACTTGCTTCCGTGATCGCCGTTCTGGAAGATGGTAGTTTTGATACCAGTCAAATTGTAAATTCCGGATCTTACAAATACAAGGATTACGGAAGGCCCGTGGTTGACAGTCATAAGGAGGGTTATGGAATGATATCGGTTGCCAAGGCTTTCGAAAAATCATCCAATGTGGGTATAACTCAAATCACCAGAATGGCTTTTCTGAGCAAGGAAAAAATCAGGATTTATGAAAAGTTTATCCGGCAAATGGGGTTGAAACAACTTACAAAAGTTGATCTCGATAATGAACCGGAGCCTTATTTCCCGATAAAACTGGAAGACCTGACCGCTGCTGCCTTCGGATATTCAATAAAACTGACGCCATTGCAGGTGCTGGGATTATACAATGCCGTGGCCAATAACGGTAAATATATGCAGCCCAAACTGGTTAAGGAAATAAGTAAAGACGGAATTGTGGTATATCAAAACAGCCCGGAAGTACTAATCAGCAGGATTTGTTCTGAAACGACACTGAAAAAAGTACAAAACCTGCTCGAAGGAGTGGTCACCAGGGGAACGGCAACAAACCTCAGCAAGGCTCCTTATAAAGTAGCAGGAAAAACAGGTACGGCACGAATATGGGATGAGGCAACCCGCGGATATATCGACAGATATATTGCTTCATTCTGCGGTTATTTTCCTGCCGATGATCCTAAGTATTCCTGTATTGTGGTTGAGTATAAGATGCAGGGCAGCGAAGTATACGGAAGCCAGGTGGCCGCGCCTGTTTTTAAAGAAATAGCCGATAAGGTCTATGCCACAAGGGTGGATATAAAAACCAAAGAGCTCAATATGCCGGATACACTGTCGGCGCCCCTTGTCCTGATGGGTTACCGCCAGGATGTCGAACAGATATATTCCGGGCTGAACATGAGCTTGTTATATAAGGGAAGCGGCGGAGATTGGATAAATACGGAACGATCGGATGACTATAAACGAATATATGCTAACGACAAGGTTATTGCCTCAGCCAAAATACCCGATGTAAAAGGTATGACGGCTAAAGATGCGGTTTTTTTACTTGAAAAAGCAGGACTGAACGTTTTGGTAGAAGGAACCGGAAGAGTTGTCCGGCAAACATTGTCGCCCGGAAAGAATACCGTGGAATTAAAACTATCACTATAATGTTATTATGCAGCAACCCTTAAACAAAATATTGGTCAACACCGGATATACTGCGATCTTCGGAGATACGGACAAAGATATTTCTTCGGTGAGTTTCAGCTCGAAGCAATGTGAAAAAAACGGTTTGTTTGTCGCCGTGAAAGGCGTTAATGCCGACGGACACCGGTTTATCGATGATGCGTTAACAAACGGTGCGGCCACAGTAGTTTGCGAAAACCTGCCTGAAAAGAGAAGTGCTGATATAACTTATGTTAAAGTACCTGACAGCAGTTCCGCCCTCGCGATAATTTGCGACAATTTTTTTGATCATCCTTCGTCGAAATTAAAATTGGTGGGAGTTACCGGTACCAACGGAAAAACTACCATTGCCACATTGCTTTACCGGACCTTCATGCAGCTCGGATACAAAACAGGGCTTCTCTCTACCATTTGTTACCGGGTGCACGACAAAGAATTTCCGGCAACCCATACCACTCCTGATCCTTTTGCTATAAACAAACTTTTGGCTGAAATGGTCGCATCGGGTTGTGAATATTGTTTTATGGAAGTAAGTTCTCACGCTGTGGTGCAGCAAAGAATAGCAGGGCTGAGCTTTACCGGCGGCATATTTACAAATATTACCCACGACCATCTGGATTATCATAAAACTTTTGAAAATTACATAGAAGCCAAAAAGTCTTTTTTCGATCAGCTGCCCGTAAGTGCATTTGCGCTCACCAACATGGATGACCGTAATGGCCTGGTGATGACACAGAATACAAAAGCAAAAGGATATACCTATGGACTGAAACAACTGGCGGATTTCAAAACACGGGTGATCGAAAACCGCATCGACGGAATGCAGCTGAACATGGACGGAACGGAGCTTTGGTGCAAGCTGGTAGGGGTGTTCAATGCATACAATATAACAGCCATTTATGCTGCCGCTATGTTGCTCGGACAGGACAAAACCCAGGTGATGGCCATCCTCAGCGGGCTTGATGCCGCTGAAGGCCGGTTTGAAAGTATTAAAGATAATGATAATATTGTGGCTATCATTGATTATGCGCATACACCCGACGCTTTAAAAAATGTGTTGGCCACCATCAATAACATCCGTCAGGGCAGCGGAAAAATCATTACCGTGGTGGGCGCAGGCGGCGACCGCGACAGGACCAAACGTCCCGAAATGGGCAAAATTGCGGCATCGTTAAGCCAGAAGCTTATACTTACATCCGACAATCCCCGCTCGGAAGATCCGCAGGCCATCATCGATGAAATCATGGCAGGAGTCGATATTATTGACAAGAAAAAAACACTGGTGATCACTGACAGGCGTGAAGCAATAAAGGCAGCGTACGCCTTTGCTCAACCCGGCGATATCATACTCATTGCCGGAAAAGGCCATGAAAAATACCAGGAGATAAAAGGAATAAAACATCCTTTTGATGATAAAAAAATTATTAAAGATATAATGGGTATATAACATGTTTTATTATTTATTTGATTATCTTGATAAGCAATTTAACTTCCCCGGCGCCGGAGTGTTTCAATACATCTCTTTCAGGGCAGCCATGTCGGTGATCACCTCACTGTTCATCTCGCTGATCATTGGCAAAAAGATCATTAAATACCTGCAGAAAAAACAGGTCGGCGAAACCGTCCGGGATCTCGGCCTGCAGGGACAGATCGAAAAACAGGGCACGCCGACCATGGGGGGCGTGATTATTCTTTGCGCTATTCTGATCCCCACCCTTTTGTTTGCAAAGCTTCATAATGTTTACATCATATTGATGCTGATCACGACCCTCTGGTTGGGCGCCATTGGTTTTATTGATGATTATATCAAGGTATTCAAAAAAAATAAAAAAGGTCTCGCCGGAAAATTCAAAATCCTCGGGCAGATAGGCCTCGGACTGATTGTCGGGCTAACCATGTATTTTAATGATTCCGTGGTCATCAGGGAAAAAGTAGGAACGCCGCAAAAAAATATTGTAACCACCGACAGCCTTTTCAAGGTCGAGAATTTCAGCGGTTCCGCCAGGGCTTTTTCCGAAGATCCGGTCAAATCTACCAAGACCACCATTCCCTTTGTGAAAAATAATGAATTCGATTACTCCATCCTGCTGGCCTGGCTGGGTGACGGTTATAAGAATTGGGCATTTCTGATATTTATTCCGATCATCATATTTATTATCGTAGCCGTGTCGAACGGGGCAAACCTTACCGATGGACTCGATGGTCTGGCCACCGGCACTTCTGCAATTATCGGAGTGACCCTGGCCGTACTTGCTTATGTGTCGGGCAGCACGGTATTTGCCAACTACCTGAATATTATGTATATACCCTATACCGGTGAATTGGTAATATTTATAAGTGCGTTTGTGGGAGCGTGTATAGCATTTTTGTGGTACAACTCTTATCCGGCTCAGATATTTATGGGAGATACCGGCAGCCTGGCTTTAGGGGGTATTATAGCCGTCTTTGCTGTCATTATCAGGAAAGAACTGCTGATACCCTTGTTTTGCGGGATATTTCTTATACAGAGTATTTCGGTAATAGTACAGGTGGGCTATTTTAAATACACCAAAAGAAGATTTGGTGCAGGCAGAAGGATTTTCCTGATGTCGCCGTTGCATCACCATTATCAGAAAGCCGGTTATCACGAGGCGAAAATAGTTATGAGGTTTTTTATTGTCGGAATAATGCTGGCTATTCTGACCATAGTTACATTGAAAATCCGATAGAAATGAAAAAATAATATGAAACCCCGGATCGTCATACTTGGTGGTGCCGAAAGCGGCATAGGAGCTGCGATACTGGCAAAAAAACACAATTATGATGTTTTTGTTTCAGATTCGGGAAACATAAAAAAAGAGTATAAAGACGTTCTTTTACATAATGACATACCTTTTGAAGAAGGAAAACACAGCGAAACATTCTTTATCCGTGCCGGTGAGATCATCAAAAGTCCGGGAATTTCCGACCATGCGCCGGTTATGGAAAAGATCAGAGCGCATCAGATTCCGGTGATCTCCGAAACAGAATTTGCCGCCAGATATACGGATGCAAAAAAAATATGTATCACAGGCAGCAACGGAAAGACGACCACCAGCATGCTTACTTACCACATCCTGAAAAAAGCGGGATTTAATGTAGGACTTGCAGGAAATATCGGAAAAAGCTTTGCCCGGCAGGTAGCTGAAAATCACTTTGATTACTATGTGCTTGAGATCAGCAGCTTTCAGCTCGACTATATGTTTCGCTTTAAAGCCGATATTGCCGTGATCACCAATATTACGCAGGATCATCTCGACAGATACGATCATAAATTTCAGAACTATATTGATTCGAAATTCAGGATAGCGCAAAATCAGTCGGCTGATGATTTTTTTATTTATTGTGCAGATGACCTTGTGACCAGGGCTGAACTGCGAAAACGCGATATTCCTGCTTCAAAGATTCCTTTTTCCCTTTTGGAACTTCCGGAGGGCAACGGAGCTTATGTCAAAAACAATGAAATGATTATTAATGTGTTATCAAAAACAATCAATATGGGATTAGAGAATTTTGCTTTACCAGGACGGCATAACCTGTACAATTCTATGGCTGCAGGGATTGTCAGCCGTGTTTATGGTATTCGAAAAGATATCATCAAAGAAAGCATGTCTGAATTTCAGGGCGTGGAACACCGGCTGGAATTTGTGACTAAAGTGCATGGCATCGAATTTATCAATGATTCCAAGGCGACCAATGTGAATTCCACCTGGTTTGCTCTTGAAAGTATGAAACGGCCTGTGATATGGATTGTCGGGGGGTTAGACAAGGGAAACGATTATTCTGCCCTGAAACCGCTTGTTAAGGAAAAAGTAAAAGCCATTGTCTGCCTGGGCACCGAAAACACCAAGATCATAGAAGAATTCGAATCGCTTGTTCCTGTTATCAGGCAAACCACTTCGGCTGAAGAAGCGGTGAAAATATCGTACGACCTGGGCATACAGGGTGACGTAGTCCTGCTTTCGCCGGCTTGTGCCAGTTTTGACCTGTTTAATAATTATGAAGACCGGGGAATGCAATTTAAAAGAGCAGTGTACGACTTATAAAATATTACCAATGAAAAAGTTTTTTGCAAATTTCAAGGGAGACAAAGTGATCTGGGCGGTAGTCCTGATTTTACTTATTTTTTCCATACTTGCGGTATACAGCTCCACAGGAACCCTTGCATACCGGAGTAAGAAGATCGCAGGCAACACGGAATTTTTCCTTATGAAACATCTTTTTATCTTAGTAATGGGCGTCGCCCTGATGTTTGTCTTCCACACAATAAACTATCACCGTTTTTCAAAACTCTCGCAGCTGGCCATTTTCGCTGCCATTGTACTGTTGCCCATAACATTGTTTACCGGCAGCTCGGTCAATGAAGCTTCGCGCTGGCTGACACTTCCGTTGATAGATCTCAGGTTTCAGACATCGGATCTGGCAAAACTGGCGCTGATAATGTATCTGGCCAGGCAAATTTCCAAAAGACAGGAAAATATCAAAGATTTTAAAAAAGGCTTCCTTCCTGTTATAATACCCATAATCCTGGTTTGTGTGTTCATCCTTCCTGCAAATTTATCCACAGCGGCCATCTTGTTTATGACCTGTGTGGTAATTATGATTGTCGGCAGGGTGCCGGCCAAATATATCCTGAGCCTTTTCGTAATTATGCTGCTTGCTGGTGGACTTTTAGTTCTGATATTGAAAAATTCACCCTGGGAAAGCCGTTGGGATACATGGAAAAACAGAATTGAAACGTATTTTGGCGATGACTCCAAACAAGATCCTGCTGATGTATACCAGGTAACTCAATCGAAAATTGCTGTGGCCTCCGGAGGCCTTTTCGGAAAATTTCCGGGAAACAGCACCCAGCGAAACATGTTACCACAAGCCTATTGCGATTTTATTTACGCTATCATCCTTGAAGAATATGGATTTATTGGCGGAGTGTTTATATTGCTTCTCTATATGATTTTACTATACAGAGGGATACGGATAGCAACACGATGTGACAAGATTTTCGGGACACTGCTTGGGCTGGGGATAATCTTTGCCCTGGTTTTTCAGGCAGTGATCAATATGGGCATCGTGGTCGATCTGCTGCCAAACACAGGACAACCCCTGCCCATGATCAGCATGGGCGGTACATCAATTTGGTTTACCAGCATCGGTATAGGGATTCTTTTGAGTATTAGCCGTGCAAATGAAAATGCTGAAAAACAGAAAACACAAGACCAGGAAAACAACGAATTAACAACACAAACAGCAGATGCAGTCAGCGAATAAAAAATTCATCATAAGTGGCGGAGGTACAGGCGGGCATGTGTTTCCGGCCATTGCTATAGCAAATTCCATAAAAAAGAAATGCCCTGCGGCAGAAATTCTTTTTGTCGGGGCAACAGGGCGCATGGAAATGGAAAAAGTGCCGGAGGCGGGATACAGTATCGTCGGGCTTAACATCAGCGGCATCCAGCGACGTCTTACACTACAGAATATTTTCATCATTTTTAAGCTTATTTCAAGTCTGCAAAAAGCCAAAAAGATCATACGGCAGTTTAAGCCCGACGTTGTTATTGGTGTCGGCGGGTATGCCAGCGGGCCGATATTACGCATCGCCGCATCCCGCAAAATACCGACCCTGATCCAGGAACAGAACTCCTATCCCGGCATCACAAACAAAATTCTGTCAAAAAAGGCAGATAAAATCTGCGTAGCCTATGAAGGAATGGAGAAGTTCTTTCCGAAAGAAAAAATTATACTTACAGGAAACCCTGTAAGGCAGGATATCAGCGATTTGTCCGGAAAAAAAGATCTTGCCGCAGCAATGTTTAACCTCCACAAATCAAAAAAAACCCTGCTTGTCATCGGCGGAAGCCTGGGCGCACGTACCATCAATCAATCATTACTTGAAAAGCTGGAACTACTGGCTCAAAACAATATTCAACTGATCTGGCAGACGGGGAAAACTTTTTATGAAACAGCCCGGACGGCTTGTACAGGATATAAGGACCATGGAATTAATGTTTATGCCTTTATTTCAAAAATGGATTATGCTTATGCTGCTGCCGATGTGGTCGTGTCAAGAGCAGGGGCTATCGCCATTTCCGAGATATGCCTCACCGGGAAACCTGCCATACTTGTACCCTCACCCAATGTTGCCGAAGACCACCAGACAAAAAACGCACAGGCGCTGGCAGATCATTCCGCGGCAATCCTGATCAAAGATACAGAAGCACAGCAAATACTTGCACAAAAAGCAATTGAACTGGTCAATGACAGCCGGATGTGCGAAAAACTCAGTGCTAATATTACACGCTTTGCACATAACGATGCGGCTGACCGCATAGCAGAAATTATTTTAGCAATGGTAAAATAACAGCTATGTCAGAGGAAACAACTAAAACATATTATTTTCTGGGGATTGGCGGTATCGGTATGAGTGCGCTGGCGAGGTATTTTAAAAAACAAGGGTGTGACGTGAGCGGTTATGATAAAACTCCAAGCCGCCTTACACAACAGCTTATTGATGAAGACATCGCAGTACATTTTGAAGAGGACATCTCAAAGGTCCCTGCTGATCCCGACCTCGTCGTATATACGCCTGCCATACCACAGGAACATGCGGAATATCAGTTTATACTAAAAAACAATATTCCCCTGAAAAAAAGAGCTGAAATCCTCGGAGAACTCTCGCGTAACAAGATTTCTGTCGCTATTGCGGGAACCCACGGAAAAACCACCATTACAGGAATGGTGGCACACACGTTAAAACTGGCGGGGGTGCCCGTTAATGCCTTTGTTGGCGGTATCATCAAAAATTATCAATCCAATCTGATTACCTCCGAAAATGCAGGTGTTGTGGTTACCGAAGCCGATGAATATGACCGATCCTTTTTATGGCTGGATCCTGATATTGCTGTCATTTCGGCCATGGATGCCGATCACCTCGACATTTATTCCAATACACAAAATCTGATAGCATCCTTTCATGCGTTTGCAAAAAAAATTAAATCCGGCGGGAACCTGATCATGAAAAAAGGCCTGCCCGATCCGGAAATAAATGATATCCATACATTTCATTATGACAAAGCGGATGCTGCTGATTTTTATGCAAAAGATGTTGAAATAAAAAACGGAAAGTATCATGTGACTCTGTGTCTGCAGGATGCAGAAATCCGGCTGGTTCTTAATATTCCCGGCAGGCATAACATCGAAAACGCAGTGGCTGCCGCAGCGGTTTGCAGTCTTTACGGACTGAAAACAGAAGAAATAAAATCAGGACTTGAAACCTATGAGGGCATCTGCAGGCGTTTTGATGTGAGATATCAGCAGGGCAACATCACGTATATTGATGATTATGCCCATCATCCGGAGGAACTCAGGGCTTTTATCGGCGCGGTAAGGGAATTGTATCCCGGAAAAAAAATCTCGGGAATCTTTCAGCCACATCTTTATTCCAGAACCTTGCATTTTGCGGCAGCTTTTGCTGAAGTACTTGACCACCTTGACGAAGCTCTTTTGCTCGATATATATCCTGCACGTGAGCTACCGGTAGAGGGCGTTACATCCTGTATTATTCTTGAAAAAATGAAAATTGCCGAAAAAAAAATAGTGTCAAAAGAATCGCTATTGCCCGAACTCCGGAATCACAAAACAGAGGTGCTGCTTACTATGGGTGCCGGCGATATTGATCAACTCATTGATCCTATTATAAATGTGCTGAAAGAAAAAATAAGATGAAAAAAAGGTTCATTAAATTCATTATCTGGGTGGTTTCCATAACGCTGTTTCTGGTTCTGACAGCCATTGTCATAAGCAAATATAACAGAAACAGGTGCAGGGGCGTTGAGATCACCATACATGCTCCGGATGACGGGGCTTTTCTGACAAAGGCCGATGTCATGACCTATATCAACGAGTCCGGTGATTCCCTGGAAAATAATGAATTGTCAAAGATCAATATTGAAAAGCTGGAAGAGATCATCAGCAAAAAGCCTTATATCCAAAGCTCCAAAGTGTACATGTCCATAAGCGGGATATTAAAGATCGATATTGTTCAGCGGACCCCGATAGCAAGAATACAACCGGATATGCGTATCGCAGGGATAGACGGCATTAATTACAGCCCCTATTATATCAGTGATGATGGAAAGCTTATGCCATTGACGCCGGGCAAAACAGCAAGAATGATCTTTGTGAATGGTTATATCCGAAATCTATATAATGACTTCGTCAGGCTGGATGTTGATTCCGCAACAGCAGCACGAGACACAACGGGTCTGTTCACAACCCTCTATAATATTTATGATGTGGCACGTTTTATCCATCGGGATGATTTTCTGAGAGCACAGATACAGCAGATATATGTTGATGAAAACGGCGACCTGATGCTGATACCTGAAGTGGGAAACCATATTGTAATTTTTGGCGACAGGAATAATATTGGGGATAAATTTGGGAAACTTAAACTTTTCTACGAAAAAGCAGCCTTTATCAAGGGCTGGGACAAGTATGACACCATAAACATTAAATATAAAAATCAAATCATATGTTCATAAATAGTTAAAAAATCAAAAATATGGAATCATCAGAAATTATTGTTGGCCTTGATATAGGCACCACAAAAATTGCGGCGATAGTGGGCCGCAAAAGCCAGTTCGGGAAAATTGAAATACTGGGGCATGGTACTGCCGAATCCATCGGTGTGAAACGCGGCGTAGTCATAAATATCGACAATACGATAGAATCAATAAAAGCGGCGGTCAGGGAAGCCGAAACCACCTCAGGTGTAAATATAAAATGTGTTAATGTGGGGATTGCCGGTCAGCATATCAAGAGCATACAGCATCGCGGCAGCATCATCCGTAATTCCTCTGACTCGGTGATAACCCAGGAAGACATCAACCGCCTGATTGATGACATGTACCGACTGGTTATGCAGCCCGGAGAAGAAATTGTTCACGTGATACCCCAGGAATACATCGTGGATAAAGAAACAGGGATTAAAAAACCTATCGGGATGGCCGGTGTGAGCCTGGAAGCGAATTTTCATATTATCACCGGACTGGTCACTGCTGTGCGCAATATCTACCGTTGTGTAGATAAGGCCGGCCTCGAAATTGTCGACCAGGTCCTTGAACCCCTGGCATCGGCCGATGCGGTGCTGATAGATGATGAGAAAGAAGCCGGCGTGGTACTGGTCGATATTGGCGGCGGCACTACTGACATTGCTATTTTCCAGGATGACATCATAAGGCATACGGCGGTGATACCATTGGGAGGCGACATTGTCACCGAAGACATCAGGGAAGGGTGTACCATCATAAAAAAACATGCTGAAAAACTCAAGGTAAACTACGGTTCAGCACTGGCAAAAGAAAGCCGTTCCGATGAGTTTGTGTCTATCCCGGGATTACATGGCCGCCCACCGCGTGAGATCAGCCTGCGTAACCTGGCCGGAATTATCCAGGCCCGTATGGAAGAAATACTCGAATATGTTTACAATGAAATCAGATCCTCCGGCTTTGAAAGAAAACTGATAGCCGGTATCGTGCTGACAGGCGGCGGCGCCCAACTGAAAAATATTGTTCAGCTGACCGAATTTATTACCGGTATGGATGCAAGGATCGGCTATCCCAACCAGTATCTCGCCGATAATGTTCCTGAAGCTATGGCCTTACCCATGTATGCCACAGGTGTCGGACTGGTGATCAAAGGCCTCGAGAAACAGAAAAAAGTTACCGATACGCCTACGGTTAAAGAAGAACCCATTCAGACGCATTCGGGTAAAACAAAAGGAAGTTTTTTCGATTCGTTGTTCAAAAAAGGCAGGCAGTTCTTTGACGATGATGTAAATTAGTATTTGGCAGGCATCCGGGGTTTTCAGGTATTGGTATTCCTGGCCTTTTGATCTCCGGGCTGCCTAAAGTCCCGGATTATCAGGCAAAAGAACGTTTTTTTAAATTAACAATGTGCAGTTAATAATTATTTTATTTTGTGTTAATGATATTTTAATAATAGATTTATTTTAGTAAGTCCAATAATGCAAGCGTATGACATTAAAATTTGAAAGTCCAAAATGCTCATCTTCAATAATAAAAGTCATTGGAGTGGGTGGCGGCGGCAGCAATGCTGTGAATCATATGTACAAACAGGGGATCAAAGGTGTGGATTTTGTGGTTTCAAATACTGATTCCCAGGCACTTGATACGAGCCCGATTCCAAATAAAATACAACTTGGGACTACGCTCACCGAAGGTCTTGGTGCAGGCGCCATCCCTGAAACCGGCAGGAAAGCGGCGCTGGAGACCATTGATAATATCAAGGAGGTACTACAGCAAAATACCAAAATGGTATTCATCACCGCAGGCATGGGCGGCGGTACCGGAACAGGTGCAGCGCCTGTTATTGCACAAATCGCCAAAGAAATGGGAATACTTACTGTGGGCATTGTCACTCTGCCCTTTTCCTTTGAAGGCAAAAAACGCAAAAAACAAGCTGAAGAAGGCCTGGATGAATTAAGAAAATATGTGGATACCCTCCTGGTGATCTGCAATGATAAATTACGCGAACTACACCGCGACCTCAAATTGTCGGAAGCTTTCGGAAGAGCCGATGATATTCTGACCATCGCCGCCAAGGGTATCGCCGAAATTATCACCGTATCCGGCTATATCAACGTGGATTTCAATGATGTGAATACCGTGATGCGCAATAGCGGTGTCGCCATCATGGGCACCGGCATCGCCGAAGGTGAGAACAGGGCCGTGAAAGCTGTCGAAACAGCGTTATCTTCACCCCTGCTGAACGAAAATGATATTACCGGCGCACAGAACATCCTCCTGTATATTTCTTCAGGTGATGACGAAATAACTATGGACGAAGTGTCTGAGATCACGGATTATATCCAGCAGGCAGCAGGTTCCACCGCCGAAATTATCTGGGGTAACGGCAATGAAGAATCGCTGGGCAATAAAATCAGTGTGACGCTTATCGCCACCGGATTCAGCAAAGGAAACAACCCCGAATATTCGACCAATACAATTAAACAGCCGGAAAAAACAGTGCTGAACCTTGAAACAGATCCCGTTAAACCTGCTGAAAAAACTATCGTCAGCGAAGATGAAATGACGCTGATCACAAAAAAACCTGAAATTGAAGAGATAAAAGTGATACTGCCTGTCAAGCCATTTTCAGAACCGTCGGTGGAAGATCACAAAAATCCGGTTATTTCCAATACCACAGAAAAGGAATTTAAGGTGGAGTTGAACATCAGCCAGGACGATTCCGAAATGTACCTGTTCACCAAGACAGAATCCGGTGAAAAATCAGTGGTGAATGAGCCTGTGGTAAATCAGAACAATCAAAATCCACAAACAACCCAAAATGATGGTTTTGCCGAAGAAGAAACCGAAAATCTTCAGAAAAAGCAGCCCGACAGGATCGCTAACCTCAGGGAGATGAGCCAGAAAATCAAAAACCAGGAAGGATTAAGAGAGATTGAAAAAACTCCTGCTTACATCCGCCGGCAGTTCCACATGGAAAATACAAAACCCTCATCCGACTCTGAAATATCCAATTTGTCGTTAGGTACCGATGAGGATAACAAGACCGGTATCAAAAAAAATCCTTTTTTGCATGATAATGTAGACTGAAATCAGTATGAGCCTCGAACTAAAAATCAATGAAGATATTAAGCAGGCGATGCTGGCCAAAAACAAAGACCTGCTCGAAGCCCTGCGCGCCGTAAAATCAGCGCTGCTGCTGGCAAAAACAGAAAAAGCCGATGCCGTCGTCGATGAAGAAGCAGAAATAAAAATTCTGCAAAAACTGGTAAAACAACGACGGGAAACGGCTGAGATTTATGCGTCGCAAAATCGCCAGGACCTGGCCGATATTGAAAAATTTCAGGCCGATGTCATTCAGAAATATCTGCCCGAACAGATGGGGGAAGAAGAGTTGATGGCGATCATTAAGGAAATTATCGCTGAAACAGGAGCCACATCGGTAAAAGATATGGGTAAAGTAATGGGCGCTGCTGCAAAAAAATTAGCCGGGAAAGCAGACAACAAAACTATCTCGGAAAAAGTAAAGCAGATATTGGGGTTATGAAAGGTTTTTGCATACTTATATTGACGGGTTATATATTATGGAATTAAATAAGCCAGTTTTTGTATTTATAAAAATATTATTTTCTGACACATCTATAAAACAGAGAATTACCATTAGGATAAGTAGTCTTATTTCCATCACCAAAGGATTGAGTCCAGAAATAGTTAGTAGAAGATACTGTGGATGACCAATACTGGGCGCTTTCTAATCCATTAATTTTCACTTTGTTTTTATAGATAATATTTAATTCTTCTTTTGTTGGCAGTCTCCAATCCGAGTAGCCATAAACATTCAGGGTTTCACAAAACTGGTTAGCCGTTTTCCAATCATCTTGCCCAAAATTATCTGTCAGAAAATTTTGAGAAAAGCCTAAAAAGTTATTTATATTTACTACATACAACAGGCCCTAAATATTCCAAGACAATTTGTTTTTCAAAAAATTTTCTTCCTTTCCATTCTGTTATATTTACTGTTGCCTTATCATGAGAATATAACCATGTATGATAAAAGTATTTCCCATGCAGTATTTTTTGCTCAGTCATATCATAAGAAAACTCATATTTATAACTATTATCTGAAGATGAAAATTCCTTTTTACAAACTTGAATAATTCTACAAATAGCCGTATCACTTTTTTCCATAAAACTATTATCTGATTCCAGTATTTCAAACCAAGTATTAAATTTTTTTTCAATTTTTAAAATATTACCTTCTACTTTCCAGGTAATATTGCGATTTAGATGGCTATTGGTTTTGTTATAATATTCCCCTGTGCCATCTTCAAACAAATAAAACTTACCATCTAATGAATATGACCATATACCGGCAGGCCAAGGGCTATTTGTATGGAAATCTTTTATTATTTTATCACAGGTGTTATAAATAGAAGGTGCGTTAATTTCTGCATATTCTGTTGAGCTTCTATTAGGC
>ENA-UOWO01000318-UOWO01000318.1-activated-sludge-metagenome-genome-assembly--contig:-NODE-318-length-71374-cov-10.410494_pt1 | contig 71374 bp, 54 predicted proteins | sample MGYA00238148_ERZ761564 | MGnify/ENA primary metagenome ERZ761564 (study PRJEB28885, sample SAMN05720194) | activated sludge metagenome | isolation source: Anaerobic digester | place: USA...
ACTAGGTATAAAATACCCATAAGTTCGTATGCTCCATTCATTACCAATTTATTAGGCAAGCATGTACTCCTTGTACTCCAATTTAGCCAACACGTAATCACGTAGTTCTGTGCCCCTTGAAAACGGGATGTTTTCAATTTCTACTGCCCCGGAAGCGGTGTAAAAAGTAAGATCAACCAGTTGGTACCGGGCATCCATAAAGGATTGATGCAGCACCACGGCTTGTACATTGCGCCACAACAAGAGGGTTTGAGATTGGGTGAAAAAACCTGATTTTGTCCACAGGCCTTCGGTACTCAAGCCATAATGTTTGCGGCGAAACAGGTTCCACTGCCACCAAATCGTTGCCGGAAACCACAACAGGCTCAGCACCAACCAAAACCAGCTAAAATCAAGCGTTGTTTTAACCATCAAACCGATCAAGGGCAAAATGCCCAAAAGCACCAGACGTTGGTAAAAATACAAACGATGCGGACTCAGCCAAGTCCAGGGCAATGCCATTGATTCAGGGAAGTACGCTTGTCGTACGGTATCGACTTGGCTGAGGTAGCAACCCGGCACCTGGAGGGTTTGTTTGCGCCCCAATTCGTACCCTGCAGCTTGATAAAAACGCAAATTGAACATGCCCCACATGCGCTGCAAGGGATTGGCGCTCCAGCGCAGAAACTGTATTTTGGGCAAATAGGCGGCCTGCTCCCGGCGGGTAAACAAGCCAGCTTCGAGGCGAAACCCTTCACCCGTGCGCACGAAGCGCAAATTGTAAAAGCGTACCGCCGTGAGGATCATGGTAGCGACAACGGAAACTAGCAAAAAGAAGACCCCGATCCAGAGGGCAAAAGTCCAGAAGAAATTGAAGGTTAATCCCCATTCTTCTTCGAGGTATTTGTAGGTTGATTTACCGAGAATGGGCTGGATTTCGCGGGCAAAACTGGCCAAAACACCAAACAGGATGCCTGCCGAACGCAAGTGGTTTTGACTCAAACCAATGCGCAGCAGGTCGCCAAAATCGAGTTGTAGCAGCGTGTCTTCCGGTGTTTTGATGCTTGGTGTTTTTTCTTGTGCTGCGGCGGACGAAGTATTTTCTTTTTTCCAACTGAGCAGATATTCCCGCAGTTCGCCAGCTTTCTCCCGATCCAGGGCATTGATGCTGATTTCAGAACCCTTGGCACCACTGGTATCTATCTCTACACTAACCACATTAAAAATGCGGTGTAAAAAGGTTTGTTGAAAAGTAATGGTTTGAATGTTCTCCAGCGGGACACTCAAACGGCGACGGGTGAATCCCCCTTTTTCCAAAATGAACTCATTGTTTTGTACATAAAAACGGGTGCGGAAATAGGTCAGTAGGGAACGGACTACGGAAATAATGGTGATGCCAATGCCTACCCAAACCCACATTTGACTACTATTGGCGGAGCGACGACGCAATAGGAGCAGGATCAGCACTGGCCAAAACTGCCCGATCAAGGAACGGAACAAGCGTGCCAGGATCAGGAGGATCGCCACGGGAGACTGGCGGCTGGGCTGAAAATAAAACGGGGTAGGCGTGCTGACTTCACTCATCGTTGCCCACTTTTTGTGCAATAAACTGTTTGATGCGTTCGGCTTCGGCGTATTCAATGCCGGAGATGCTGAGGTCGCCGCCACTATCGCCAGCCGTGTACACACTGATCCCTCCTAATCCGAAAGCCCTGGCCAGCGGCCCCTGCTCAATTTCGACGTGTTGCACTCGATTGTAAGGCACCGTTAGTTGGGTACGCAGCCAATAGCCTTTGGTGTGGATGATGTCTTTTTCACGCACCGCATAACCTTCGCGGTAAAAACGTCGGCGAGCCATCCAGAAGAAATAAATGGCTTGCAATCCCCAGATTCCAAATACGATGATCCAGGGCCATTTTTGTTTAAAAACATCGCCAAAAAGCATGACCCCGATCAACACCAGGAAAATAAATCCTTGGGTGATGCACCAGCCAATGGTGCGCAATTTCAGGGCTTGAGGTGGCAAGGTCTGAAATTGTACTGTTTCTACACTCGGCAGTGCTGCCGTAGCGATCTGTTGGTTTTCAAAAAGCATAGGACTGTAGGTTTAAACCGAAGCAATGACTTCCAAAACACGATCAATCATAGCTTCACTAACATCCAAATGGGTCACAAAACGCACCGTTTGTGGGCCAAATGCCGAGGCATTGATGCCGCGCTCGGTCAAAAATTCCAGATACGATTCTGCGGTCCAGGGCGCTTTGAGGTCAAAGATCACAATATTGCTTTGAACGGGCCGCACATTATCGACGTAAGTTTGGGTGGCCAGGACCTGGCCCAGGCGTTTGGCCCGCTCGTTGTCCTCTTTCAGGCGTTGTACGTGGTGATCCAGGGCGTAAATGCCCGCGGCAGCCAAAAATCCAGCCTGACGCATGCCCCCGCCCAGGGCCTTGCGCACCCGGCGGGCCTGGCGGATAAACGCGCTGTTGCCAATCAGCAAAGAACCCACTGGCGCGCCGAGCCCTTTGGACAAACAGATGGAAATGCTGTCAAAAACTTCCCCCACTGCTGCGGTACTTTCTCCCGTTTCGACCAGGGCATTGAACAAGCGGGCACCGTCCAGGTGCAGGCTCAATCCACGTTCACGGCACACTTCTTGGATGGGCCGAATTTCATCTAGGGTGTAAAAACTGCCCCCCCCTTTGTTGCAGGTATTTTCGAGCACCACCAGTCTGCTGATGGGCAACCAGTCGTACACGGGTTTGATGGCCGCAGCAACTTGTTCGGCGGTGATTTTGCCGTTGCTGCCTTTGATCAGATTCACCCCAATCCCGGAATTGAAGGCGTAGCCGCCTACCTCGTATTGGTAAATGTGCGAGTATTCATCACAAATGACCTCGTCCAGCGGCTGGGTATGTACTTTGATGGCAATTTGGTTGGTCATGGTGCCCGATGGGCAAAACAGGGCGGCTTCTTTGCCAAAAAGTGTGGCGGCTTTGGCTTCAAGGGCATTTACCGTGGGGTCTTCACCAAATACATCGTCGCCGACTTCGGCTTGTAACATGGCTTGCAACATGCCGGGCGTAGGCTTGGTCACGGTATCGGAAATGAGGTTGATCATGTGGTGTTGGCTGTGGGTAAATAACACCAAACATAAGGAGAGATGGAAGATTTTTTAGTATTTCAGGTAGGATTTAGTTTATATTGAATCTTTAGTCTAATATGTTTAAGGAATATTTACATATTTTTTATTAATCACCTAAGACACCTAAGTTCATCTTAGCAGCACTAAGATGAACTTAGGTGTCTTAGGTGGTTAATAAAAAGTATTCTACTCCACCACCAATTTCTCCGTCCAACTCCCCTCAGCCAGCGTTACCCGCACCAGGTAAACGCCTCTTTGTAGCGGATCGACCGACAATTTGGTTTGGTTGACGCCTTTATCCAGTTGTAGCGACATCCCTTTGTTCACTTCACGGCCACTCAGGTCGAACACCTGAATTTGAGCCCGTCCCGCTTGTGGCAAGTCAAATTCCACAAAAGCCTCGCCGTTGCTGGGGTTGGGGTACAAGCGCGCTTGGGACAATTTGGGGCGTTCCAGTGACGACAGGTCACTTGCCGTGGCAAAACCCGCTACTCTAACCAATTGGCAGGAGGTAGCCGTACCACATTTGTTGCTCACCGTCAAACAAAGGCGGTAGACACCAGCCAGCAAATCGACGGTATCGACGGCTTTATTGGAAGTTTGGCCGTTAGAGAATTTCCAGGAATACGTGGAGCTATCTTGAGCTGGAGCACTGATGATGACCTGGTTGGTACTTTTGCTTACCGTGAAAAAAGCATTGGGTTTGCAAGAACCAGCCTGGGTAACCAGCACCGTCTGGCTTTCCGTACCACAAGTAAAGGTGATGCTTTCCTGGCGGCTGCCGGAATCACTTTTGCGCAGCACACTCACTTTGGTGGTACCCCCCGTATTTGCTGAACGAGGCGACAAATCCAGCCAACTTTGGGTAGGATAAGTACTAAAGCCCCTAGTCGTATTGATGGTCAGGGTTTGTGCACCCCCGGCACTCGTAAAGTCGAGTACACTGGGCACCACACTCAAGCCGCAAGGCACGGGATCACAATTGAAAGAAATGTTATAATTCCCCTGAGTCATGGCCATTCTTGCATCTACTGTAATGTAGTAAGTGCCTGCGGGAAGGTCTTGCAGGATGGTGCGGCGATTACTCTTGGTGCCGTATTCAGGACTTCTTCCCAAACAAAATTCAGCATTAACGGAATGAATTTCTCTGGCAAGGTCTGGACAAATTTCTCCTTTGAGCAAAGTCAATTGTAGGTCTTCTCCAGGGCTGAGGATGTTCATTTCTACAAATAGCTTCGTCGGTTTTTCGAGCTTGATTTTATAGACCCGGTCATTGCCTTCGGAGTCGTATACGCCGGTACCACAAGTGTACTGCCAAACATCGTTGCGTCCATTGATGGTACTCTGGTTGAGTAGTTGATCACCACAGTTGACGATGGCTGCTTTGGTGCATAAATCGCGGTAACCACAATCAACGGTCAGCGTGAAACGACCTCGGTCATAATTGCTTTCACCATCAATGATGACGAGATAATAGCCAGGTTCCAGCTTGGCTACGATATTTCTTTCCTTGCTGTTGTCTTTATTGATGGTCGCTTGGGCCAAACAGTCGCTACTTTCAAGGTTGTAATAAGAACCGCCGCCATAGCAGACGTCACTAATCAAAAACATGTCCAGATCTACACCATTGTCCAAGATCTTCATGTCGAGGCGCACTTCGCTGTATTCTTCAACCTTTAGCCGGTAAACCTTTTCTCCGCTGTACAAGTCGCGATTGTCATACTTGCACTCGTAATTAGTGAGTCGGTTTGGTTCATAGTTATTGTTGCTACTGACCGTGCTGCCGCAATAGATCGTGGCGATGTTGGCATCGCAGATCGAGCTATAATTTGGGGGAGGCAACACATTGAAACAACGGCTATCGGTAGTATTGACACTCAGTCCGCCATAAAACCGCAGGCAATAATAGCCCTGAGTACTAATCCCACCATGGAAAGTACGCGTAAATGTAAAAGGCGTAACTACCGCCGCACAAGGGCCAGCGCTTTGATTGACTTGAAAGTTAAGGTTCAAGTAATTGCCAGCTGAAACTGTGGCATTGATGTAGCTAAGGCTGTAACAGGCATTGGGAAAATCTCCCTTCAGCGTAACCGTAAAAGATTGACCCGCGGCAGGACTTGCCGGGTCAATTTCAATTTCGCGAATGGTTTGGGCCAATGCCCAGACTTGGCTTGAAAGCAAAAGCACCAACGTGAATAGGGTAGATAGTTTGTTCCGCATTTTTATTGTTTTTGGTAAATGGAATTATTGCGGAGGGATGGTACAAAACTAAGATTTTTGCACAAACAATCCACTACCGCGATTAAACTTTAATATTAATTAATGTAATAAGAGCTTGTTTAAGTTTTTTGGGCGAAGGCGAAAATGAGGCCATTTTTGCTCCAATGAGGCACGAAAAGCGGAGTTTAGCAGCGCTAAATGAGCATTTTCGGAACGAAATGGGAGTAAAAATGGACCATTTGCAGCCCGAACAAAAAACTTAAACAAGCTCTAAGACGTAGAATTGACGAAAACCGTTTGGCACTGGTTAATTTTTTTATTTAGACAATCTTTCCCGCAAAAACCATTTTTGCCGGACCACAAAGCCAAACATCGCTAAACCCCTGCACTGTAGCCTCAAAACGAATGGCCATATCGCCACCTTTCACTTGAATGGGCACTTCAAAGGCTCCTTTGGTGCCACCTCTTTTCAAATGATAGGCTAGCGCTGCAGCGGTAACTCCCGTGCCACAGGCCAGGGTTTCATCTTCTACGCCCCGTTCATACGTCGCAACTTTGAGGCCATTAGCGGTCAGTTGGGTAAAATTGACATTGGTTCCTTCGGACCGAAAGCGCTCATTGTAACGAACGGCACGCCCCTCCTGCACGACATCAATTTGGTCAATATTCTCGACAAAAGCAATATAGTGCGGAGAACCCGTATTGAGGTAGTAAAAATTACTGCCTTCTTCTACTTGTGTCACATCGATCATTTTTAGTTCCACCCATTCTGGATTATTTATGTTGGCATCGTGAGGCCCATCTACGGCCAGGAAATGACAGCGATCGCCTATCACTCCAAGTTGACGGGCAAATGCCACGGTACACCGACCACCATTGCCACACATACTGCCCTCACGACCATCCGCGTTGAAATAAATCATCTCAAAATCAAAACCGGGATGGTTTTGCAACAAGATGAGTCCATCGGCACCAATTCCAAAGCGGCGATGACACAGTTTTTCAACCAATTCGCGATCTTCTCTGTTAATCCATTGATTGTCGCGCTGATCCACCATGATGAAATCGTTGCCTGCGCCCTGGTATTTATAAAATGGAATGCCCTGCATACCGCTTGATTTAACAGTTGAGAAGGTTGAGGAGGTTGAGGAGTTGAGGCTACCGCGAGCGACAGGGCTTCCGCACAATTTTGATTCACAATCAAAATGCGTTCTTGTCAAATCGCTTTTGAATGTCGCTCGCGGTAGCCTCAACCTCCTCAACTTCTCAACCTCCTCAACTTTTATAAGTTCGTAATAGTTGCAAAAGTTGCTAAAATGTTAGATTTTGTGAAGTGTAGCCAATAATAAAATCACCACATGCTGAAAAAACACCTTCCGACTGTTCTCGCTTCGCTGTTTAGCGCCCTGGTTGCCGTCACTGCATATCGCTTGCTGGAAAAGCCACGCGAAGTCATTATCCGTGAGCCAAGTGAAAGCGAATACCGATCCCGTAACGTTTCTCGCGACGGGTTGACTACCGAAGGGAATGCTTCTTTTATGCTGGCTGCCCCAACCGAGTTTACGTACGCTGCTTCCGTTTCTACACCCGCAGTAGTCAACATCCAAAGTGTAAATTCAGGAGGCCGTGGGCTTTCCTTTGACAAATTATTTGGACGAGATCGTTACCCCCAAAGAGGTGCTTCTGGCTCAGGCGTGATCATTTCCAAAGATGGGTACATCGTGACCAACCACCACGTCGTGGCGGATGGAGACAAGATCAGCGTTTCTTTTAGCGACAACCGCGAAATGAAGGCTACCCTCATCGGCAGCGATCCTTCTACCGATTTGGCCTTGATCAAAGTGGAGGTGGATAATCTGCCTTTTTTGACTTTTGGCAATTCCGATTCCGTACAAATTGGCGAATGGGTGCTGGCGGTAGGCAATCCTTTTGATTTGGAATCAACGGTTACCGCCGGGATCGTCAGTGCCAAAGGCCGTAGCATCGACGTGCTGGATGCCCAGGACAAGATTGAATCCTTCATCCAAACCGACGCCGCTGTTAACCCTGGCAATAGTGGGGGGGCCTTGGTCAATACTTCGGGAGAACTGATTGGCATCAATACGGCTATTCTGACCCAATCGGGACAATACGAGGGCTATTCTTTTGCCGTACCCTCCAATTTGGTGCGCAAAGTCATCGGCGACCTCAAAAATTACGGCATCGTTCAACGTGGGCTGATTGGCATACGGATCGAGGATGTAAACAGTGAATTGGCCCGTAATTTGGGCCTGAACGATGTAGCAGGTGTACACATCACGGGGGTCACTCCAGGTAGCGGTGCTGCCGATGCTGGCTTGCGCAGGGATGACGTGATCCTGCGGGTAAACGGGGTAAGAACAGGTTCAATGCCCGAACTACAGGAACAGGTTGGTCGGTATTCACCCGGCAACGTCCTGCGAGTGGAATACATGCGCAATGGCAAAAAAGCCATCGCCAAAGTAACCCTAAAAAACCGCAGCAACAAAACCAGCATTGTGCAAGGCGCGGATGTAAAATTTTTGCAAAAACTGGGCATGGAGGTCCGTCCTTTGAACGCCTTTGAGCTCAAACAAATGGAGTTGGAACATGGCGTCAAAGTGACCAGTGTTTTTAAAGGTAGTAAAATCGACCAGACCAATTTGAAACCCAATTTTGTGATTACCCAGGTGAACGAACGGAAAATTGCTTCTGAAGAGGACTTGATTGCTGCGCTGCGCAATGGCAAAACCGAGGTGAAGTTGAAAGGGGTATATGCAGGCGTAGAGGAGCCTTATTTTTACGTATTCGACCTCAAATAATCTTGAAAATCAAACACATCGCCTTTCTCAGGTGTCTCTAAGGTGTCTTGGGTTTCTTAGGTGGTGAAAAATACGCACTAGCAGTTTCTTTTCTTTTTTCACCACCTAAGAAACCCAAGACACCTTAGCTATTGCATGTACGACGCTCGATGGTAAGCTCGGAGTTTAATGTAACCATATCCAATCCAATACCATGACCCAAAAATTCTACTTAAGCCTTTGTTTATTTTGTTTCATCACGGGATTAAATGCCCAAATCTCCCTGACGCGTAGTGATTTTACCATTTCCGACAACCGTGCCGATACAATCCTCAGCCAGGTCATGCAACGCCAGGGCTTCCAGATTCCGAAAGGAGGCAACAACCAGTTTTGGGATTATTCCAATGCCCTGGATTCTGCTTTGGTACCCCAGCGTTTTGTTACTTCAGTGCTTGACCCCTTGTTCATTCCTTTTGATTTCCCCAACGCCACTGGAGCCTATACGGCAAGTTATGTTTTTGGCCCATTTCGGGTGAGCAACAATTTTCAATTTGAACGTTACGGCGATGACGGCTACTCGGTTCAAGGAACCATTTTTGCCGGAGGAAGTTTCCCCTTGAGCGGTTTTACCGGGTTCCGCAGCGATTCGGTCACCCTGTTTCGCAAGGTGGACAATTATACCGATAACCCTTTGTACTACTATAAATTTCCACTTACGGCCAACAGCAAACACATCTGGACCTACCGCAATGTGATCAATTTCCAAATTACGGTGGCTTTGGCGGGATTGAATCGTACGCCCGGCCAGGTCGTGACCAATGAATACAAACGAGATTCCACCATAGGTTGGGGAACATTGCGCATGCGCAACCCGCGCGGAGGAAGCCCGCTGGACTTTGCTGTGCTGCTGGTGGAAACCACTGAACTTTCCCGGGATAGTTTTTACCTGTCTTCGACGCCAGCCCCCGGATTGATTTTGACGGCTCTGGGACTGGAGCAAAATGCCCTCCGGCAAAGCAAAACTTATGCCTTTTACGGTGCCCGCTTTGCTTCGGCCATCCTGACTGCAGCCATACGCAACGATACCCTGGCTCGGGTGGTACGCAACATCAATCCCGTGCGGGGCTTGACCACCGATTTGCCGGATTTGAAAAAAATAGCGGTAAAAACCAAACTCTTTCCCAACCCTACAGCCGGAAATCTTGTACTGGAATTTGAGAAGTCGGACTCCGAAGATTGGGATGTGCTCATGTACAATACTCAGGGGCAAATGGTGGCTTTGGAGCGGATCAGTGCTGCTAGTGGTAAAGTTCAGCATGTTGTCCAACTCAAACCAGGGTTGAGTAATGGAACGTATTTTTATCACTTGCTAGACCAGCGTTCTTTGATTCGTAGCAGTGGCTCTTTTGTCTTGCAGCGGTAACAACTTCAGAACTTTTTGCTCCCAAAAATGTTCGCTTCCCGTGGCAGCTTGATTGCCTGATGCTTATAATGTGAATAACAAAAAATTGCCTTAACGATGAACTATTTTCTCATTTCCTCCCTGTCCATTGTCCTCAGTTTGTTGAGCGTTTTTCAACCAATTCGGTACAATGCACCTGCCGTAAACCCTGTCGCTGCACCCATGCCGATGTGCCATAACGACAATGAGGGTATGGCCGCCTTTGTGGATGACCCCAAATTTGTCGCCTTACACCCCGCGCCACTGCCCCTGGATTATGCCGAAATGGGCAGCAGTGTAAGTTTCAAAACGCCGGATGGTAAAACGGCTAATGGTTACATGATCAAAGCCAAGAAAAAATCGAATAAGTGGTTGTTTGTGTACCAGGAATGGTGGGGTTTGAACGACTACATCAAAAAGCAGTCGGATATTTTTTACACCGACCTGGGCGGTGCGGTCAACGTAATTGCCCTCGACATGTACGATGGCAAGGTCACAGCAGACCCCAAAGAAGCGGGTGGTTTCATGCGCGGTGTTCAGGAAGCACGCCTGGAGAGCATCGTGAAAGGTGCCATGACGATGGCCGGGAAAAAAGCCAAAATTGCCAACGTGGGTTGGTGCTTTGGCGGCGGCTGGTCTTTGAAGTCGGCCATCCTGGGTGGCAAACAAACGGTTGGCTCCGTGATGTACTACGGCATGCCGGTACAGGATGTGGAAAAATTGAAGACCCTGAATAGCGATGTACTGGGCCTGTTTGCTACCGAAGAATACATCTCCAAAAAGGTCATTGAGGACTTTGCGGCCAATATGAAAACGGCGGGTAAAAGTTTGAACTACAAAATCTTCGGAGGGGTGCACGGTTTTGCCAATCCAAGCAACGCCAAGCATGACCCAGCGATGTCAAAAGAAGCTTACGACATGGCGATTGGGTATTTGAAGCAGAAATTTGGGGTGTAAATACTCAAAAGCGACATTATTTTAGCACAAAGGACACCAAGAAAAGCACAAAGTACACAATGTGACGCTCGTCTTTGTGGCCTTTGTGCTTTTCCTAGTGTCCTTTGTGCTACTTTTTTGAGTCGCTTAAAAAACCTTAATCACATATTCCCTACCGGCTTGAGTAGGAAAACTGACCGATCCATCTTCCATCAATTTGCCGCTGACGACTTTCCCTCCCTGCGTAATTTGCAGCTTTCCTTCAGCAATTTTCAAGCGACAACTCTGCCCCGCGTTCGATACCAATTTGGCCTGCTGCACTTTCCCTTCTTTCCAGGAAAAATCCAATAAAAAACCTCCACGCACCCGCGTGCCACTCAAACTTCCGGTATGCCAGGCCGAAGGCAAGGCAGGCAATAAGTGGATCCGCCCTTCGTGCGATTGTACCAAAGCTTCCATCACCCCTGCGGCTACGCCAAAAGAACCATCTACTTGCATGGGGGTGTAACACTTGGCAAACAACTGCGGATAAGCCTGGTCTTTGAGGTATCCCTTGAAGATTTTATCCAATCGATCACCATCGTAGAGTCGCGCCCAAAGGCACATTTTCCAGGCGCGCGACCAGCCTGAAGCTTCGTCTCCTCTTTGTTCCAATACTTGTTTTACCCCGGCAATCCATTGGGGCGTGCGCCAGGTGGACAACACATTGCCCGGGTACAAGCCGTACAAATGCGAATAATGCCGGTGCGCTTTTTCCAGTTGCCCCCAATCTTCGGCCCATTCTTGTAAAGCCCCATCTTTGCCAATCTGTGGCGGAGGGAAACGTTTGCGGGCCGCCGCTACTTTTGCGGCAAACTCCTGATCTACCTGTAACAGTGCAGAAGCTTGCACGTAGTATCCAAACAAGTCGGACAAGATTTGCATGTCAATCGAAGAGCCATAACAAATGGTGGTACCTGGCAGGTTCATCCCGGTCACTTCATCAAAGTAGGGTTGATTGCCGGGGCTGGCCGGGAAGTTTTCGGGAGAGGTGGAAGGATTGGTGACCAGCCATTTTTTATCGGGCGTCTCGACCAGAAAATCCATAAAAAACTGCACCGAACCCTGCATGACGGGGTAAATTTCCTTTAAATATGCTTTGTCCATCGAGAACAGGTAATGCTCCCACAATTGGGTACACAACCAGGCTCCACCCGTCGTAAAAGTCCCCCAACTCGGGCCATCCATCGGCGCCGCTACCCGCCACAAGTCGGTGTTTTGGTGAAACACCCAGCCCCGACAGCCGTAGTGTTCTTTGGCCACCTGGCTGCCTTGATCCATCAATTCTTTGACCATCTGGATGAGGGGCTCCACACATTCCGACAAGTTGCCCGTTTCCGCAGGCCAATAGTTCATCTCCGTGTTGATGTTGGTAGTGTATTTGGAATCCCAGGCGGGGTTCATGTCGTTGTTCCAGATGCCTTGCAGGTTGGCGGGCTGGGTGCCAGGCCGGGAAGACCCAATCAACAAATAGCGGCCAAAATTGTAACACAGGGCGGCCAAACTAGGGTCGGCAGTTTTTTGAATGTTGAGCATCCGTTCATTGGTCGGCAAATAAGAACTGGCCGCGATTTCCAACTGCAAGGTTGTGCGCTGGAAGTATTTTTGGTGGTCTTTGACGGCGGCATCGCGGATTTGGGTATAGGATTTGCCCGCCATATTTTTCCAAACCGCTTCTACCCGGGCGTGTGGATCGGCGCTCACATCGTGGTAATTGACAAAATTGGTGGCGGCAGTGAAGTAGAGGGTCACCGCATCGGCTTTTTCCACCCATAAATCGACGTCATCAGTACGTACCGTGCCGCCTTCGGCCACCACTTTTACCTGGCCTTCAAAGCGCAGTTTTCCTTCTACGCCGAGGTAGTCTGAAGATTTTCCTTTCAGCATCAGTCCATCCTGGCCGTAGGGATCCATGGTGAAATAATCGGTGCCGTAATTGGAGTGAGCGGGATTGCGCACACCGCGCAGGTTGGCTTTGAAGCTGATTTTTTGTGCTTCGCTGGCCGTCAGACGCAGCACGACGACCTGATCGGGCGCAGAAACAAACACATCACGCCGATAACGAACCTCCTGCACCCGGTACTCCACCGAAGTGATGCCGGTCTCCAAATCGAGCCAGCGTTTGTAAACGGTAGTGGGTTCAGTTTCGGCAAAAAAGAGGTGGAGGTTGGCCAGGCTTTGGTACTTCTGCTGCTCCACGGGATAGCCCATCGTGCGGCGCCCGAATAGGTTGTGGGCCTTGAGCATTTTACCCTCAAAAACGTATTTTTGGATCTCGGGCAGCACCTCATGCCCCCCCTTGACCACGGTAGAGTAGGGGCCGCCCGTCCAGTAGGTTTCTTCGTTCAGTTGGATGCGTTCTTCGCTGGGTTTGCCAAAAACCATGGCGCCCAGGCGGCCATTGCCAACGGGCAGGGCTTCTTCCCATTTTTGGGCAGGCTCTTGGTACCAAAGTACGGTGCTGGGATTGAAATTGGGTTGGTCAAAACTTTGGGCGGATGCAAAGTTGGACACCAGGGTTAAACAACAGCTTAAAGTTAGCAGGTTATGGCGCATAAATGAGGGCTTTGATGAAGAAATAAGCCTTCAAGTATAGGGTTTTTCTTGGAGCTTATCTTCATTTAATGCCCATACTTGCTGCATTTCCTTTCTTTTCAATTCCCTCTAATGATCTCTGCGATTTTTTCCCAATTTTCTGCTGGGTTTCCACGCCAGCGCAGTTTCATGTTGCTGTCTAAGAGCACCGCGTGAGGGATGGTTTTTCCGGGATTGAGAAATGCCTTGAGCAATTTTCCTGCATAGGCTTGCGGCCAGCTCATGTTGTACTTTTTGATAAAACTTTCCACGTAATCGGCACGATGGTCTCCTGAATTGAAACCAATGACCTCTAATACTGCGGCGTGCTCGGCTTGAAATGCCTGAAGTTTGGGCATTTCCTTGAGGCAAGGTCCGCACCAGGTTGCCCATTGATCGATCAGGATGAACTTGCCCAGGTCTTTTTTGCTGTACAAATTCACCCGTTCGGTGGATTGTACGGGATAAAAGAAAAAATCCGGGCAAGTTGGGTTTTGCTCCACAGTTTTGCCTTGCAGGTGTTGGTTGAATTTTTCATCGGCGTATTGGATGCTATCCAAGCTGCCAAAGTTGATGCTGCGTAGGCGGGGGAGGATGGGGGCGATGGGGCCAGGGGTGATTTTGCGGACCAGCTTTTCGGATGCCATATCTTTTGAACTGTACTCCATTTTCATGATCACGCCTCGTGGGGTTACCATGGTGTTGAGGTGATAGGGAAGAATTTGGCTTTCATCAAACGTGAAATCTTCGGCAATCCAATAGACGCTCATAGAATTTAGCTCAGGATGATCAGAAGGCAGTTCATACGGCGTGCATTTATATCCCAGAATGACCTCTTTGCGCTGGGGTAATCGACGGAGCTTGGAGTAATCCGTTTTGAACCAGTTGCTGACTTTAATTTTTTCCCGCCAGTTTTCGCCATTGGAATTTTTTTCCAAAAACTCCTCGATTTCTTGGGTTTTGCCGAGTACGGTTCTTGTGCCTTTTTCTGGATCGATGATGTCGGCATAAAAGCCAGCTTGAAAATTAATCCGATCAATTTCTTCCTCATCATTGAATCGTGTCTCTGCCCAAACACTATCTTGTTTGATGTAATATCGGGCACAGAGGGAATCGGCCATGGCTGATTTGATCAAACCAGTCCAGCCCTGTTTTTTAAATGCCTCAACGGATTTTTGTCGGAAAACAGAGTCTTGTTTAGTGATGCTCGTAACTTCAATGATGCCTTCGAAGGGTTTGGACTTGGATTGGGCAATGGCGGTCATGCTGATCCAGCAAAGATAAATGAGTAGGGTACTTTTTTTCATGGTGGATGGTTTAGGTATATAATGGCCTTGTTCCAAAATTAAAAAAAACTTTATATCCTGCGCAGGGTATAAAACTCATGCTTTTCAAATCCGTAGATACACTTAGATTTGCCTAATCATCAAAACCTACCATCATGCGCATCGGCTACCAAATACTGGGTCTGGTTGTACTCATCACCACTTCCGCTCAAGCCCAAATCCAAAGCTGGGTTACTCATCCAGCGACCAATCTTTTTCTCCAAAAATCGACCATCACCACCTCCCCCCTCAAAGGCAACGAAACCCTGCCCTGCATCTTCATCGACGGACTTAAAACCTTCCAATCCATGGATGGTTTTGGTTGTACCCTCACCGGAGGTAGCGCTCAAGTACTGGCCAAAATGAGTGCTGAAAAACGTGCTGAACTGCTCCAGGAATTGTTCAATCCCAAGGCGCCCGGTAGCATTGGCATTAGCTATCTGCGCATCAGTGTGGGGGCTTCGGATTTGAGCGATCATGCTTTTAGCTACAATGATTTGCCCGAGGGACAAACCGATCCACAGCAGCTAAAATTCAGCCTGGAGCCGGACCGCGCAACATTTTTGCCCATCCTCAAAGAAATCCTGCGCATCAATCCCGCCATTAAAATTATGGCTTCCCCCTGGTCGCCACCTACCTGGATGAAAACCAACGGCAACTCCAAAGGGGGCAGTTTGAAGCCGGAATGTTACGCCGCTTACGCCCTCTATTTGGTCAAATACATCAAAGCCATGCGCAGCGAGGGCATTGGTATCGATGCCCTTACGGTACAAAACGAACCCCTGCACCCCGGCAATAATCCGTCCTTGTTGATGTATGCCCACGAGCAGGCCGATTTTGTGAAAAACCACCTGGGGCCAGCTTTTGTCAAAAATGGCCTCAAAACCAAAATCCTTATTTACGACCACAACGCCGACCGCCCCGATTATCCCATCGCCATCCTCAACGACCCTTTGGCCAAAAAATACATCGATGGTTCGGCTTTTCATTTGTATGGCGGCACAATTGATGCGCTTTCTGATGTGCACGCGGCCCATCCCGACAAAAACCTGTACTTCACCGAACAGTGGATTGGCGCGCCGGGCAATATGGCGGGCGACCTGCGTTGGCACATCAAAAACCTGATGATTGGCGCGCCGCGCAACTGGGCCAAAAACGTGCTGGAATGGAACCTCGCCTCCGACCCGCAATGGGGCCCCCATACCAATGGGGGCTGCACCGAATGTTTGGGGGTGGTGACCCTGGATGCTGACCAAATAACCCGCAATCCGGCTTATTACATCATCGCCCACGCCTCCAAGTTTGTGCAGCCGGGTGCCAAACGCATGGCGTCGAATACGGCCCTTTCACTGGCGAATGTCGCCTTCAAAAACCCGGATGGGACTACCGTGTTGCTGGTAGTGAATGATGGGGAAAAAGAACTTGAATTTCGGGTGAGTGCGGGGAAAACGGGTTTTACCCATAAGTTAGGTGCGGGAGCCGTGGCTACTTTGCTTTGGTAAACTGTGGTGAAAAAATATCCTGCTATCGCCCAAAGTCCGTAACTTTAGGCCAAAATCTACATTACTGCACATTTTTAGTCCACACAGATTTGACGCAGATTTAAACACAGATTTAACACAGAAAAATCTGTGCAAAACCTGCGAAAAAATCTGTGTAGCATCTGCGCGAAATAAAAATGTTCAGTGTAGCCAAAACCATACCTGCTCATGTCCGATGCCTTCATTTTCGACGCCCTGCGCACACCGCGCGGCCGTGGAAAAACCAACGGATCATTATACGAAATCAAACCCCTGGATTTGCTGGGCACCGCCCTGGAAAATCTACGCACGCGCAATCAATTGGATACCAAAGAAGTGGAAGACGCAATCATTGGTTGTGTAACACCTACTGACGATCAGGGTTTCAACATTGCCAAAGCGGCGCTGATCCATTGTGGTTGGAGCGAGCGGGTAGGGGGACTCACCATCAACCGTTTCTGTGCCTCCGGTCTGGAAGCCATCAACCTGGCCGCTGCAAAAATCAAAATTGGCTGGAGTGGCCTGATGGTCGCAGGGGGCGTGGAAAGTATGAGCCGCGTACCCATGGGCAGCGACGCTGGTCCACTGATGTACGACCCCGAGTTGATCAACCGCGCTGACTACATTCCGCAAGGCATTTCCGCCGACCTCATCGCCACCATCGAAGGTTTTTCCCGGGAAGATGTCGATGCTTTTGCCTTGCATAGCCACCAACGTGCCGCTGCGGCTGCACAAGCTGGATTTTTTGTCAAATCAATCATCCCCATTTACGACCGCAATGGATTGCCCATTTTGGCCCACGACGAATACGCCCGCCCCGATACCGATGAGGCCATTTTGCAACGTTTGCGGCCTTCTTTTGCCAGCGTAGGGGCTTTGGGCTTTGACGAGATGGCCTTGCACAAATATCCCTTGTTGGAAAAAATCAACCATGTCCATACTGCAGGTAATTCCTCGGGCATTGTAGATGCAGCAGCGCTGGTACTCATGGGCGACAAGGAAAAAGGCGCAGCCCTGGGGCTTAAACCTCGGGCACGTATCCTGTCGATCGGCAATGCTGGCGTGGAACCTACCCTGATGCTTAGTGGCCCTGGCCCCGCAGCATTACAAGCTTTGAAACGGGCCAAAATGACGACCAAAGACATTGACCTCTGGGAATGCAACGAAGCTTTTGCCGCCGTAGTACTCAAGTTTCAACGCGACCTGAATATACCCCACGACCGCTTGAACGTAAACGGTGGTGCCATCGCCATGGGGCATCCGCTGGGCGCAACAGGGGCGATTTTGATGGGTACACTACTGGACGAACTGGAAAGAAGAGGCCTTAGTACTGGCCTGGTAACGCTTTGTGTGGGTGGCGGAATGGGCGTCGCTACCATCATCGAACGGGTTTAACAAGCATGCACGCTCTTCACACACCCTAACCCAAACCCACACCCAAACGCTATCTCAATGATCTACTACAAAAAAGATACCGACAACATCGTCACCCTTACCTTGGACATGAAAGGGCGACCCATGAACGTGATCAACCACGAGATCTTCGAGGCATTTGTTCCAGTGGTGGAACAATTGAAAGCCGACAAAAAACGGGGCACACTCCGCGGGGTGATTTTGACCTCGGGCAAAAAAACCTTTTTAGCAGGAGGAGACCTGGAATATCTGTACCAAACCCACGACCCGGCAGAGGTTTTTGCTTTTTGTGAAAAAATGAAAAAATTCCTGCGCGAGCTGGAGAGTCCTGGCGTAGCCGTAGTGGCTGCACTCAATGGCAGCGCCATCGGTACGGGTTTTGAAGTGGCGCTGGCTTGCCATCACCGCATTGCCGTTAATGACACGCGCACAGTATTGGGTTTGCCCGAAGTGGAATTGGGTTTGATCCCCGGCGGGGGCGGCATCGTTCGCCTGATGTGGTTGTTGGGCATTGAAAAAGCCTTTCACATTCTGAGTAGCGGTCAACGTTATTCTCCCCGGGAGGCGCTGCAAGCGGGCATCATCGATGATTTGGCACCCAATCAAAAAGAGATGTTGGAGATGGCGAAAGAATGGCTGCTCCACAACAAAGAAAGCCGCCGCCCCTGGGACCAGACCGGCCAAAGCATCCCTGGTGGCTCGGCCAAAGAGGCTGCGGCCGCTGAATACGTTCGGGCTGAAGCGGCTCGTCTGGCGGCCAAAACCCACCACAATTACCCGGCACCGCAAGCGATTCTCAATGTACTTTCAGAAGGCTCCAAGGTGGATTTTGATACCGCTGAACGCATCGAAAGCCGTTATTACACCCAATTGGTCATGAGCAAGCAGTGCAAAAACATGATCAAAGCCTTTTGGTTCGACAGCAATTACATCAAACACGGCCTCAACCGACCCAAGGGTTTTGGCAAGTTTCGGCCCAAAAAAGTGGGCGTCATCGGGGCGGGTGGACTGATGGGCTCGGGCATCGCCTACGCTTGTTTGCAAAACGGCCTTGACGTGGTGATGAAAGACGTATCCAAACTCATCGCCGAGCGCGGCCGGGATTACGTGCGCAATAAACTCCATCCACTCATCCAGTCTGGCGAAATGACCAAAGCGGAGGGAGACAAAATGCTGCAACGCATTGTCACCACCGAAGATCCGCGCGAGTTTGAAACCTGCGACCTGGTGATTGAAGCGGTATTTGAAAACGCCATGGTCAAACAAAAAGTGACCAAAGAAGCGGAGGCTTTTATGGATGATTATTCCTTTATGGCCAGCAATACGGTATCCATTCCGATCACCAAATTGGCTGAAGTATCCATGCGCCCCGACAATTACGTGGGTCTCCACTTTTTTCACCCCGCCGATGAAGTGCCGCTGGTGGAGATTGTACGCGGTGCCCGTACTTCGGAAGAAACGGTCGCGCGCGCCTTCGACTTTGTAAAAGCCATCCAAAAAACACCCATCATTGTCAAAGACGACTGGGGTTTTTATGCGGCGCGGGTGCAAAATACCTACATCCTGGAAGGCATCACCATGCTCAAGGAGGGTTATCCCCCGGCTTTGATCGAAAACCTGGGCCGGCAGGCGGGTATGCCCAAAGGGGCCCTGGCCCTGGCCGATGACCTGGGCCTCAACCTGGTGTTCAACTACGAAAGCCAGGCAGGTGATCACTACGGTCCCAAGTACATCCCGCACCCGGCAGTAGAAGCACTCGATAAAATGCTGCAAGAACTCCAGCGCCCCGGACGCCATAAAAAAGCGGGTTTTTATGCATACGCTGAGGATGGTCAACGCCAGCTTTGGCCCGAGTTGAGCACCCATTTTGGGCCCCAACTCCACGACTTTGACCGCCAGGAATTGATTGATCGGCTGCTCATTTCGCAGGTTTTGGAGGCGGTGTGGTGCATGCAGGAGGGGGTGATCAATTCGATTGCGGCGGCCAATTTGGGCAGCATTTATGGATGGGGCTTTCCTTCATTTAAAGGTGGCACCATTCAATACATTGCCGATTATGGGGTAGAGGCCTTCATCGCCCGCTGCAAAGATTTGCGCAGCAAATACGGCTCGCGCTTCCGGGTGCCGAAACGTTTGGAGGAGTTGGTGAAGGATAGCGAATTGGTGGGAGATTTGGTCGGGATGGTGTGATGGGGGGCTTTATCTTTAAGTTGATATAACGCAATGGGAGCGCGGATGACGCGGATTGGGCGGGTTTACGCGGATTTTTCATTCCGCCTCCGGAGAAATTGGAGTTGCCAAAAATTTATGCAATTTGTAGCAAAAAAACAGCTCCGCCGTAGGCAGGAGCATAATCCGCGTAAATCCGCCAAATCCGCGTCATCCGCGCTCCCATTGATGTCACTTTGGTCGCATCTCCAGACTTATGCCGTATCGTTGCATACAAAAAGACTAGGCGAAATTTTTATTTAGACTTGCCTAAATAAAAATTTCTGCTTACCTTAGTGGTGAATTTGTTACCCAAAATCACCAAAGCTATGTTGGCTCGTTATACATTCCTGCTTTTGTTGTTGTTTCCTTTCGTGTTGAGTGCACAAAATGCCCGCTTACACGGCATCGTTTTGCACGAAGGAATTCCCGTACCCTACGCCCATGCCCAAATCAAAGGAACGGCCTGGGGGGCCATCACCACTGAAGATGGATCTTTTCTCATCGAAAACATGGCCAAAGGGCAATACGAAATCAACATCTCGGCACTCGGCTACAGGCCCTTCTCCCGGCAAGTAGAATTGTTGGAAGGGCTGATGGAATTGGGCAACATCGAGCTGCAAGAAGACATTCTCGGGCTTCAGGAAGTGGTGATTACAGGTGCCATGAAAGAAACCTTTGTCAAGGAATCACCCGTAAAAATAGACGTCATTACCCACCAGTACCTGATGCGCAACAGCGCCCCGACCAACCTGACCGAGAGCATCAAAATGATCAACGGCGTACAGGAAACGGTTGCCTGTGGCGTTTGTTTTACCAATAGTTTCAGCATCAATGGATTGCCTGGAGCGTATACCGCAGTGCTGATTGACGGCACGCCCTTGTACGGCAATTTATCGGCGGTGTACGGACTCAATGGCATACCGACCACCTTCATCGAGCGCATCGAGGTCATCAAAGGGCCGAACTCTACCTTGTACGGCTCCGAAGCCGTGGCGGGCGTGATCAATGTCATCACCAAAGACCCCGGTCGGCAGCCAAAATTCGGCTTCAGCACCATGGCTTCTACGCACGGAGAATCCTTTGGCACCCTCAGTTTTGCCCCCAAAGTGGGCAAATGGAATACCTATTGGGGACTGGATTGGGGCTACAGCAATTCTTTTGACGATTCGAATGGTGACGGTTTTAGCGATCGCATTCATCTGGACCGCTACACCTTGTTCAGCAAATGGTCGATGGATCGCCCTGAGCATCGCCGCTTCAACGTGTTTGCCAAATGGTACAACGAAGACCGTCGGAATGGGGTAGAAGCTTTTGTCAAAAATCGCGCTTATCGCAACATTCGCGGAAGCGATACGTATTACGGCGAGAGCATTTACACCCAGCGCGCCGAGTTATTTGGGACCTACGATTTGGCAACCAAAACCCGCATGTGGATCGATTTTGCCTTCAATACCCATGACCAAAACAGCTATTACGGTGCAGCTTTGTATAAGGCCGAACAACAAATTGGTTTTTCTAACTTCATCTGGAATCCCAAGGCAGGTAAACACGATTTGCTGTTGGGTTTGACCAATCGCTTGCAACGTTACGACGACAATACCGTGGCCACGCCCGGTCGTGCCGATGTGCAATACATTCCTGGGGTTTTTGTACAAGATGAATGGACGGTGGCTTCCAAGTTGACGCTCCTGTTGGGTTCAAGACTGGACCAGTACAAAAACAATGGCCCGATCTTTTCACCCCGCTTGAACCTGAAGTACAAATCGGGCGATTGGACCACCTGGCGCTTCAACGCGGGTACCGGGTTTCGGTTGGTAAACCTGTTTACCGAAGACCACGCCTTCGTCACCGGACAGCGCGAGGTGGTGATTGAAGAAGAATTGGAACCGGAGCGTTCGTACAATCTATCGCTCAATTACAACCATATTTTTACGATGGGAGAAAGCCAGGGTGTACTGGACATTGATGCTTTTTTTACCCACTTTATGAACAAGATCATTCCGAACTACGCTACGCCCGGAAAAATCATCTACGCCAATACCGATGGGTATGCCCAAACCAGAGGGGTCAATGTATCCATACAGCAGCAGTTTCGCTTTCCACTGAGTTATACCATCGGCGCCAGTTTTTTGACCAGTATCCAGCATGACCAGGTCGAAAACGGGCAATATGCCACCCAACCCATTCCTTTTGCCCCTAAATGGACGGGTTTGACGGTGCTCAACTATCGCTTTAAAAAACTGGGCCTGACCATGGCTTATACCGCCAACTGGACGGGTTCGATGGCGCTCCCCGAGGTATTCGACCTGGATGCGACGGGCAAACCTTTGGAGACACCCCGGCCTACCAGCTCTCCGGTTTTTTCTATCCACAACCTGCAACTGACCAAAAACCTGCCCAAAGCCAAGCTGGAGATCTTTGGTGGGGTACAAAACCTGTTCGATTACCGCCAGGTCTATTCGCCATTGGTGGGGTTCAACGATCCACAAACCCAGCCTGGATTTAGTCCTTTTTTCGATACGGCGTACGCCTTCAGCCCTATCCATGGGCGTGAATTATATTTGGGATTGCGCTGGTCGAGGTGAAAGACTCCATGCAACAAGTCTAAACAATTAACACCGTCTAATCATTTAATCCAAAAAAATCCGCTATTTTTCCAATCGAAAAAGCTGTTTAGATTGGAAAACTATGAAACGACTACTGCATATTGTTTTTTATATTCTTTTGGCAATCAGTGCTCAGGCACAACCTACCTTCGATTTGCTCATCAAAAATGGTTTGGTGGTTGACGGAACAGGGCAGCCGCGTATGAAAATTGACCTGGGGGTTCGGGACGGCAAAATTGCGGTAATCGGCGGATTGTCTGGCGCAACGGCAGTGCAAACCATCGACGCTACGGGTAAGATTGTTTGCCCCGGCTTTATCGATGTGCATACCCATATCGAAGGCAGTATTCAGCCCAATCCCGGTGCTGCCAATTTCCTCTTTGACGGGGTAACTTCGGTGGTAACGGGCAACTGCGGCAATTCAGCCAAAGACCTCGGCGCATTTTTTCAGGAACTGGAAAAATTGGGCATCGCCCTTAACGTAGGGGCACTGGCAGGGCACAACACCATCCGCAGCGAAGTCATGGGATCCGTAAACCGGGCACCTACGGAAAAAGAACTCACCCAAATGCAAGCACTCATGACCAAGGCCATGAAGGATGGGGCTTTGGGGCTTTCCACTGGTCTGATTTACATCCCGGGCACTTTTGCCAAAACCGATGAGATTGTTGCTTTGGCCAAAATTGCCGCAGCAAATCAGGGCATTTACGCTTCGCACATTCGCCATGAAGACCATCGCGTGTTTGACGCGGTAGCAGAAGCGATTACGATTGGGCGAGAAGCCAAAATCCCGGTCGAAATTTCTCACCTTAAAGTGGCTGGCAAAGCCTCTTGGGGCAAAAGCGATTCCTTGCTGAGCAAACTGTACGATTACCGCAGCGCGGGCATCGATGTGATGGTGGACCAATACCCTTACACCGCCAGCAGCACCACCCTCAGCACCCAGCTACCGGATTGGGCTTTGGGCGGAGGAACGGACTCCCTGAAAATCAGGCTGGCGAACGCCCAAACCAAGGCCAGTATCGTTGCCGAAATGAAAAAAATGTTGGCCGAAAGTGGTGCAGACAACTACAGTTTTGCCGTAATCGCCAATTGCCCCTGGGATACTACCTTGAATGGCCAATCCATTCCCGTAGTGACCCAAAAATCCAAAGGCAGCACATATAGCTTAGACGATGAAATTGAAACCATCCTCAAACTTTGCTCCCGTGGGCCCCGAGTCCAAATGGTATTCCACAAAATGGGCGAAGAAGATGTCAAAAAAATCATGAATTTTCCCTTTTGTATGATTGCCTCCGATGCTGGCGTAGCCAGCTTTGGGCGGAGCATGCTGCACCCCCGGGCTTATGGAACCAACGCACGCGTTCTTGCCGAATACGTCCGAGAACAAAAGATTATGGCACTGGAAGAAGCCATCCGCAAGATGACCACCTTGCCCGCTACCCGCTTTAACTTGAGTGACCGAGGCCAACTGCATCCCGGTAAAACTGCCGATATTTTGATTTTTGATCCCAACAAAATCACTGCACCTGCAACTTATGATCAACCCCACGCTTATTCTACGGGCATGGAATACGTTTTTGTAAATGGAGTAGCCGTTATAGAAAAAGGAAAACTTACTGAGAAAAAACCGGGAAAGATATTGAAACGGTTTTAGGGACTGAAGGTTCGGGAGTTCGGGGGTTCGAAGGTTCTTGGGTTTAACTCCCGAAACTTCGAACCCTCGAACCCCGAAACTTCGAACCCCCGAACCTTCGAACCCAAAACAAACCTTTATGCGTTACAAACATACCCTCCTATTTTTCATTGGTTTTTCGTTTTTTGCGCTCTGCAGCCTGAAAGGGCAGCCCTCCAGCTTGGTCCTGGCCGCCCAATTCACGAAAGAAGGTGACATTGCATTTACGGAAAAAAAATACAATAAAGCCATCAAGCTGTATAAGCAGGCCTTGACCATCAGCGACAGTCTGCACGCTGCACGGCGGGGGATGGCCGCAGCTTTCGAGCAAACGGGCAATTTCCAACAAGCTTTAACAGCTTACCTCAAGGTGATCGAAATGAGCCCCAAATTCTCGCGGGCGGTATATTATGAAGTGGGGCAGTTGTACTACAAAATGGGGCAAAAAATGCGGGCTGTAACCTATTTTCAGCAATTTCAACGCTTGCAATTGTTAGATGCCCTTTCTTTTACGGCCAATGGGCTGCACGAACAGGAATTAGAATCGGGGTATTTGGTGAAATTGCCGAACAACATCCGGGCTTGCACCGTATCCCAGGATACCAATGTGCTGCTTAAAGACGTGAGCATCTACAACCTGGGATCCAACATCAACGACAAACACGACCAGTATTTTCCTTGTTTGACCAATGACCAATCCCTGCTGTTTTATACCCGCATGAGCGCCACCGGGCGGGATGAAGACTTGTACTACAGCATTCGGGAGGTCAATGGCTGGCGCAGGGGAGATGCGGTGGGCAATACCTTCAATACGAAATTGGATGAGGGCATGAGTACCCTGGTGCGCGATGGCCGGCGGATGTTCTTTACGGCCTGTAAGCGGGAAGATGTGATTGGGGTATGTGACATTTGGGAAGCCCAAATTGAAGGCCACGAAATCCGCGAAGTGAAACCAATCCTGGGCCATCCCAATTCAGAAAAATGGGAATCACAAGCAGCCATCAGTTGTGATGGGCGCACCCTTTATTTTTCCAGCATTCGGGAAGGTGGACTGGGTGGTGCAGATATTTGGTACAGCAATAAAATGCTTGATGGCAACTGGAGCGCACCCAAGAACATGGGGCCAAACATCAATACAGCGGAAGACGAAGAATCACCTTTCATCTCTAATGATGGACGTACCCTTTTCTTTACGTCTACTGGGCATTTGAGCCTGGGGGATCAGGATATTTTTATGAGTTTTTTAAATGAAAAAGGCGTTTGGGGCCTGCCCACCAATTTGGGGCCAGAAATCAACTCGCCCTTTACGGAGCGCTGTTTTTTCTTGTCTGCTGATGGGCGCACAGGCTATTTTGCCTCCAATCGCCCGGAGGGCTTTGGCGGAATGGATATTTATCAGGTGAAATTCAAGGATCCGCTGTACAGTGAACCAATGACGTTTGTGGAGGGATTTGTAAAAGATTCGCTTAGCGAAAAACCGCTGCAAACCATCGTCAAAATCACCGACCGGGAATCCATCCAAACCGATAAAGACGGTCGCTTTTTCATTTGTTTGTCTTCAAATTCCCTGTTGCACACCGAAGCGAGTGTCGAGGGCTATTTGCCTTATAACCGCAATTTCAACATCCCAATTTGGGACAACCAGCGCTTTTATTCCCTCGAATTGCGCTTGCAACCAATCAATGTACCGGCTCCTCTGGATTCAGATAAACCCAAAAAAGCCAAGGTCATTGAAGAAGATTCCGTAAAAACGAACATGAAAGTGCGCAAAACCCAGCGCTATACGAAAAGTTTTTTATTCAAATTCGACAGTGACGAAATGGAGTTCAATGAACAAGATAAACTGGATGCTTTTGTAGCCACCATTGCTGGAAAGGACATCCAGCGCATCGAAATTGATGGCTACGCCGATGACATTGGCGACAACGGCTACAATTTGGAGCTTTCGGAAAAAAGAGCAAAAAAAATCGCGCTTTATCTGGTAGACAAAGGGTATCCGGTGACCCGCATTGCGCTCAAAGGGTATGGGGAAATCACGGATGAAAACCTCAAAAAACTCAATCGAAAGGTAGAGTTGAAAATTATAACTTTGGAATAATTACTAATTTCCCGAACGGCAACCTCATTGAGGTGTTGAATAGTAATTGTTACCTACTTAAACTATTCTAGCTATGGATTTTTTTGCCAGCATGGCTCAACCGGAATTTTGGATCAGCCTACTTACCCTAACCGCTCTGGAGATCGTACTGGGTATTGATAACGTGATCTTTATTTCCATCGTTTCCAATAAACTTCCGCTTGCAGAACGCCCCAAAGCCCGTAATTTAGGGCTGATACTGGCCCTGTTTTTTCGTTTGGGATTGTTGTTTACCATCACCTGGATCATTACCTTGACCAAGCCGCTTTTTTCCATTGATTTTGTTCGAAATCAACTTGGACATCCTCTGGGCATTAGTGTGAAGGACTTGATTCTGATGGCAGGAGGGTTATTCCTGATTGCGAAGAGTACCAATGAATTATTCCATAAATTGGAAGTAGAAACCCAAGAGCACGACATCAAAGGCCGTGCTACCCTGAGTGGGGTAATTGTTCAAATTATCCTGGTTGACATGGTGTTTTCTTTCGATTCGATTCTCACTGCGGTAGGCCTGGTTAAGGAAATTTCAGTGATGGTAATGGCCGTGATCATTTCAATGGTGGTGATGTTGGCTTTTGCCGGGCGCATTAGCAATTTTGTCAACAACCACCCTTCTCTCCAGGTTTTGGCTTTGGGTTTTTTGATCATGATCGGCACGATGTTGGTTGCGGAGGGTTTTCACCAAAAGTTCGATAAAGGATACCTGTACTTTGCCATGGCCTTCTCCTTGGTGATCGAATTGATCAATATGCGCGCGCGCAAAAAGAAAAAACAACCCATTCAATTGCATGGCTTAGGAGAAGAAGCCGTAGAAGATGGCTTGATGAAAAAACTATAAAAAAGGGGCCTGTAATCACAGTCCCCCGATTCATATTACCTGAGTAAGTAAAAAAACAGGACACGGTATGCCGTGTCCTGTTTTTTATTGTATGGTTACGTTAAAGGTGGCCTCCGCATCCGTTTCTCCGGTACTACAGGCATTGGCATTGCCTTTATCGGCCTCGTGTTTGAGGGTAACTTTGAAAGAACCCGCACCAGCAGCCCCGGTTTTAAATTTACTTTCCAGTCCCAGAGGTTTACCCCCAGCATCGGTATCCTGGATTTGTGGAGCCCCCATTGGACCCGTTGCCACATAACAAACCAGGTGGTCGTTGCTTTCAGCTTTTACTTCGGTCGTAATGTCTTCGGTAGGTGTCTTGGAGGCATCCAGAAAGGAGACCGAAAGGGTGTAATCCGTATTGGCCTTGAGGGTGATGGCTTGAATCACCGGAGCTGCCCCACCATCACCATCCTTGTCTTCAGCGGTAAAAGTGACCGTTTGACCACCACCCGTGAATTTTAGGGAAATGGTCGTGATCAATTCCTGCTCATTGTCAGGTCCGTTGTCATCATCCTTTTCACAACTGAGCATAGCAATTACCAATAATGCCAATAGCGGCATCTTTAAAGCAATGATTTTCATAGTTTTTGTTTTTATCGTCAAGAAAAATTAAAAGGCAGCTTAAGGCGTATGCCCAAGTTTCGTCCCATTTCGGCGCTGAAATACCGGAATCGGTTCAGGTACTCGCGGTACTCAACATTGAATAGGTTAAACACCGAGATTCCCAGTTCCAGGCGCTGTTTGCCCCATTCTAGGGTGTGAAAAAATTCCGCATCTACCCGGGTAAACCCCGGCGGCGGCGCCACATAGTCGCTTGCTGGCGCAAGACGCTGTTGCATGACAGTGAGTACACTGATGCGGACAAAAGAAGGATGATCCGGGTGTTTTTTTTCATTAAAACCCAACTTCAATCCTTGTTCAAAACGCAGTGGAGGCATAAAAATCAGGTGATCCTCCAGTTCCCGATTCCAGCCGTTTAACAACGTAGCTTTTGATTCAAAGCGCAAGTTTTTGTAGAGTTTGCATTCTGCCGTCCAATCAACTCCCATCAGGCGCGCATTGGCTTGACGGTAATCAAAAGCGGGAAAGGCACCCCGAATGGTCAATTGTGCTTCTCCCCTGGGTTGCAAATAAATGAAGTCCTGGATCAAATTGTAATAGGCTGTCAGGGCCAAACTCCACTGATCGTGGTGGGTTCCTTCCAGCGTCAGGCTATTGTTGAACCCTCGTTCGGGTTGCAGGTTGGGATTTCCTTCTTCGTAACTGGCTGAACCGTGGTGAACTCCGCTGCTAAACAACTCATTGACCAAGGGCGAGCGCCAGGCCGAACCCGTGTTAAAACGCATTTTCCAATGTTCATCGAAGGCATACAGTAGTCCAAGTGAGCCCGACCAGTTTTGAAAATTTCGGTCTTCGTTGAGGTTGGTTGTGCCTTGCTCGGCTACGTGTAAATGCCGTAAGTCGTAACGCAAACCGAATTCAAATTCCCAGGGGCTACCGCTTTTAAAATGCCGCTCTGTCCAATAAAGCCCCCAATCCAGGTTATCAAAATTGGGGATAAGCGCTCCCCGGTCAACAGTATTGACCTGAGATTGGGTATTGGAACCCAGGGCACCACGCCAGTTGCGACCCAGGCGGTGGTCCCAATTGAGTTCAGCCGCCCAGGTGGTGATTTCAAACTCGATACTGGGATCGTCCAGGGTTTCGGGAAGTGGATTGAAGCGGCGGTGCGCGTCAAATTCCTGCCTACGATTGAACTGCCTGCTCAGTTGCAGCGATAGTTTGCTGGATTCCGACAAAGCATGCGCCGCTTTGATGCGGAAGGTTTCGTGCATGACCTTTTGCAAAGGGCGACCCAGTTCATAACTAAAATCCCCATCTTGGAGGGGACGACCACGCTCAATGGCATTTTCCAGATCGGTTAAATTGCCAATATGGGAGTCCCGCAAGATGCCCAGTTGGGTAAAAAAGCGGGAATAGAAAGTTTCGAGCACCCAGTTTTCTGGTTGGTATTTGGCAATCCAAGAAAAATTGGATTCACTTACGCCTGTATTGTTGAGGTAATAATTGGGCGTTTGCAGATTGCCTGCTCGTTTGAGTGTGCCCTGGATTCGGCCGCTGAGCGGGAGTTTAGCCAATTTGCCCTCCAACATGTTGGAGACAATTCCGCTGCGGCCATTGCTAAACCCTTGTAAATGCAACTCCCCACCAATACCGGGATCGCGGCGAATGGGTTTGGGCTCCAGCAGGATGATTCCGCCCAGAGCATCAGCGCCGTAACGGACACTGGCGGCGCCTTTTACCACCGTGATGCGTTCTGCTGTGAAGGGGTCTACTTCCGGGGCGTGTTCATTGCCCCATTGTTGTCCTTCCAGGCGCACACCGTTGTTAAAAATCAGGATGCGGTTGCTGTGCAAACCCTGAATGACGGGTTTGCTGATCGTTGCTCCGGTGTTGAGGGTACTTACGCCGCTCAAACGTTTGAGGCTTTCGCCAAGGCCTAAGCCTCTACCTGCATCCAATTCTACCCCACTCAATTCGGAGGAGGTCTGGGTTCCAGCTTTTTTGCTGGTAGTTCCCGTAACGACCAGGTTTTCCAGGGTAAGCGCATTTTCTTTCATGGCGATGTCGAGCACCATATTGCTGCGCAAATTGAGTTTTTGTTCCGCGTGGTCGCACCCCAAATGGCTACAAACAACGGTATATTCTCCGGGGCAGATGTTGTTCAGCTGATAGTGGCCGTGCTCGTCACTTTGTACCCCTTGGCTGGTTTCTTTAATGACAATTCCTGCGTAAGCCATGGGTAGACCCGTGTCGGCATTCAATACTTGTCCGCGCAAGCTCAGGTTACATCCCTGAGCTTGTAGGGTGATGGGTAAAAAATGAGACAGCAATAGCATCCCAAACAAGCCAAAAACTATATTCTTCATACTCTTTTTCTCAAAGCTTAGACAAAGTTATTCTTTTTATGCAACAATGTTTCATTTAGCTTGTTTATTTTTTTGGATTGATTTTTTGAAACTTTGTGTACATCAGACCCCGACAGTATATAAAAAACTGCTGTACCTTTGTCCCAGTTCAAAACATTACCCGTGGCAAGCAACGCTCAACATTTGTTAAAATCGCACCAACTACGCCTTACCGACATGCGGACGAAGGTGTTGGACTTGTTTTTGGCCCGTGCCGAAGCTTTGTCGCAAAACGACCTGGAGCAACAGTTGGGCAAAGTAGACCGCATTACGCTGTACCGCACCTTGCGTACGTTTGAAGAACAGGGCTTGATCCACAAGGCGATGGATGGTACCGACAAACAAAAATACGCCCTGTGCCAGCACGATTGCGGGCAAGGTGCGCACCACGACCATCATGCCCACTTCCATTGTGATACCTGTGGCAAAACCATCTGTGTGGAAGATATTGCTGCACCAAAAATTGCGCCGCCGCCCGGTTTTTCGGTTTCAGAAACCCATTTGGTCATTCGGGGGCAGTGCGATCAATGTCACTAAACTTTTATTGCAAAAGAATGAGTTCTGGCAATTCTTGCAAGCCAGCTGGCTTGAGCACGTATTCTCCAATCTGGGTTAGAGGGACCTTACTTTTTACAGATTCAAAAACCTGATAACGAATTTTGGCCCAGGAGCCTGGAAGGGATACGATGAAGCGGCTTTCCCCTTGTGGTTTTATTTCACTGATCAGTTGATCGGTGGCGGCATCCCGGATTTGCAGCACCATTTCCCGCCGTTTGGGTGGGGACAAATGTTGTCCAATATTGCCCACGGGCAGGTTCAGAATCTGGCGTTTTTCCGCTTTGGCAACACGGGGTAACCCCATGCTGTACAGCTCACTTTCGTGTTTCTTGGACAATTCATCGGTGGCAAAAATGGCACTGGTATTATCCGGGGCGATACTCAGCCAGTGGTTTTCATTCCCCAGCGTGTTTACCTCTTTCCCCAGGTTTTCCGGTTTGGTCCATTCACTCCAATCCTCTTTGGTCGAACGGGTCACAAACACATCACCCTGCCCCAGGCCGGGCCAACGATCGGCAATGAAGTACAAGTTGCCATCGGGGCCAAAACTTGGATTCCGTTCTTCTCCTCCTTCGATGATTAACGAAGCCATAATTTGTGGATTTCCCCAACCAAACCTGCTTTCTCCTTTGACCATGCGGTACAAATGAATAAAAGGAGGCTCGACCTCATGGGCCTCTTTTTTATTGCCAGAACCTTCAAAAATCAGGCAGCGGCCATCAGGAGATAAGGTGGCTCGCCCCACCCAAGGGAATTCATTCACCGTAAGGGGTAAGCCAAACGGTTTCTGCCAATCACTCGCCCCGTAGGTACTCATCATCAATTTGCCCCCTTGGGCTATTAAAAATTCGCGACCATCGCGGGTAATGCTGTAAGGAATGTCATCTGCTGCACTGCTCAATGATTCAACACGTTCCGGCGTTTGCCATAGATTTTGTTGAGGATCGAAATGGGAGATAAATACATCCAAACCATTGCGCCCATTTTCGAGCGCCAAGTACAGGCTGCGGCCATCGGGCGAAAACACGGGCGCAAGTTCCTCCCGCTCGGCTTGACTCAAACCCGGTACGAGTTCAATACTGAAGCCGTCGGCTGGCCGCTGCATGATGTCAATGGCCGTTTTGAACCATTCATCTTTAGACGTATAAAACAAATAACGTTTGTCACAATCAGGGGGCATGACATCTGGATAAAGCTGCTGGGTCGTTTTTAACAAATGGATGGCTTTGTCCCAGGCTGCCCGACGTTGGTAGGCCGATAGCGCCAGGCGAAAGAGGTCGTAACCTCGTTTGGAAGGAGCGGTAATTTGTAAATAGCGCAACAGATCCTGGTCATAACTGGGTGTACGTTTGCCACTGCGGAGTTGTTTCATCAGGTCCCAACCCAGGCTCAGTTCTTGAATTTGAGTCCATTCGGAAGGGGTATACTCGGTACTGTCGATCAGGAGGCCGTCATTGGTCAAACGGTTGATGTGGAGGTCCATCCAGTCATCCAAAATGAAATAGGGGTACTGCCGTAAAAAACCAAGCGCCAACTGTACACTGTCTTGGTGCAAAACCTCCACAGCCTGTTCGGACCAACAGGCTTCCGAAAACCAATGTCCGGGCTGTTCTTTGACAAAAGTGGCCAAATTGCGGTAAGTGTGCTCCTTGACGAATGCATCCAAAATGAAAGAATACACATAATCGGGATACCGTTTGCCGCGCTGAGAGAGCAGGTCATAATGGTGGTTGTACAAGGCGTCCAGGATGGCGTAATTGGCTTGCTTTAAGGATTTTAAATGCCAGGTCACCATTTTGGCCCGCAAATCTTCACGTTGCTGGAAGATAGCAAAAGAAGGTGTATCGGGGAACTTATTCAGGTGTTGATCAAAAACCAGGATTCCGGTGCTATCGTGGTATTGTACCAATGCCCTTCTTTCAACTTCCGTGAGCAATTCGCGGAATCTGGCGGTATCTACCTTGCTTTTTTTGAATAATTTTTTGCGTGATTTGGAGCTGAGGGACTCCCATTTTTCAGCAGCTATATAGAGCTGATCTGCGAGTTTGAACAAACTATCCAAGCGTTTTTCTTCTTCCTCCAGGCGAATTTGCACCAGGCCAGTGTGTACCCCTGCGGCATATACCGGGTGTTGGTATTGTTTGAGGAAGGCAGCACGTGCAGCGGGGTAATTTTTTTTGGCCAAAAATTTATATCCTTTTTTGACCTGTGAAAACCCGGCAACGCTGAGCAAAACCAGCAATACACTACAAAAATATGGGCGCAAGCTCATGTTTTTGCTACAAAGATAAAGACAAAACGGAAAATAAACGCTTTTTTTAGTTGTTTGACTTAAAACTTAGTCAATTGCCATTTTGTTGAAAAATGCCCCAGGCTTTATGTGCCAACTCTTCCGTCAATTTTTCAATGTAATAACTACCCGCTGCGGGGTCAATCACTTTATCCAAATGGCTTTCCAGGCGCAGAAGGTGCTGTACGTTGCGGGCAATTCGCCGGGTGAATGGGGTAGGGGACTGGTGAAGACTGGCATTGGAAGGCAATACATACAACTGGTTGGCGCCACCAATTACCGCCGACATGGCCTGCGTTGCCGCCCGAATCAGGTTGGTATTGGGATGTTCATCTTGTGAAGCAGGAGCAAAATGAGCCGCTATTTCCAGCGCTGAAGTTTGTACACCATAAGCCTTGAGTACATTTTGCCAGAGCAGTCGCAGGGCGCGTAGTTTGGCGATTTCCACAAAAAAACTTTTGCCAATGGCTACTGAAAACTGAAGGGCCGGGGCAACTTCGGCTGGAGCAATTCCTGCTTCTCCTAATTGGGCGATGATTTGATTCCCCAACTGTAACAGAGCAGCCAATTCATGGGCATTATTTGCTCCAGATAAGCTCCGCCCATTGACCAGGCAGGTTTTGAAAGCGGGCAATTCATGGCTAGCCCAAGGGATGATTCCGGCCAAAAGATGGGTGTCAACACAGTCAATTGAGCCACGTACTTTGGAAGGATCAAGCCCAACCTCGACGGCAAACGCGCGCAATGCTTTCAGGATATGTAGGGGATTTTTTTCAGCATAATTTTCTACGACATGTAGGGAGATGTACTCCAATTGAACACCTTGCAGCAGGATGGACAGCTCTTCAGCACTGGGCGCTTTAGTGAAAACTAGTTCCAGGGCTTCAGTTCCGCCATCCAGGGCTTCCAAGAGTTCAAGGTTGCCTGTTTTGGGGTCAATTACCGTGATGTATTCCCCAATTTCCCAGTGGTTGTTGCTGCGTTGACCGCTTAGCGCGGAACGCTGCGGGAAGTAATTGTCGGGATGGTAAAATGGGTCAACAACGATGTCTTCGCCGAGCTGCCATTGCAAGTCGGTCCAGGGTTTGCCTTTGAGGTCTTTTTCTAATTGGGCAATCCATTCTTCGTAACGCGTGTCAGGAAAATCCAAATGCATAGATCATTATTTTTGTAACTCACATGATGCAATTCCGGTATTACAAAGCATTATGCACACATAAGTTTTTAGAAGCAACTGCGCTGCTTGATTTTTTAACACGACGACGCGACGAAACGACGGCACGACGATAGCTGCCGCTATAACACAACGCTTTGCGTCGTGTCCATGGAGCGCGAAGCGCGAAAGATCGTCGCGTCGTCGTTTCGTCGTGTTAAAAAAGATTTGGCGGAGCCAAATCAAAAAATCGTTGTGTTAAAAAAACTAAAACTCGCCGGTTGCGAAATCATTCTTCTTCTTCATCCACCGTCCTCTGGTGAAATCAGGGAACGATTGTGCGGAGCTACCCGTAGCAATACTCGCCTCCGAAAGCGGGGTAATCGCCAGCCAAGCCGCCGCGTCGTACACGTCAATTTGGGCGGGCGCATTGCGCTTCACACATTCGATGAACGAATTGAGCACAAAGAAGTCCATGCCCCCATGTCCGGCGCCCTGGGCATCACTTTCGTAACGTTTCCACAGCGGATGGTCGTACTTGGTCAGGTAATCATCCGCTTTTTCCCAGGCATGTGCCTTGGGGCTGGTGCCTTCGATGTACAAGGATTTGTTGACATCCATCCAGATGCCTTTGGTGCCTTGTACCCGGAAACCCAGGGAGTAAGGCCGGGGCGCATTGGTATCGTGGCTCAAAATTATGGTTTCTCCGTTGTTGCATTTGATGACCGTTGTCACCACATCGCCTAATTTCCATTCGAGGTTGGCATTGGGGTGATTGGGTCCACCTTTGGGGTGTTTGGCTACGTAATCGGCCAGCGCCCGTGGTTTGGAAGAGGTGGAGGTAAGATGGATAAAACGGTTGCCCCGGTTGATGTCGATCATCATGGCTACAGGGCCAATGCCGTGGGTGGGATACAAATCGCCGTTGCGGTGCAGAGAATGGGTCGTGCGCCAATGTGCTTCACTGAAGCCCTTTTCGCCAAACTCCACACCACCACCATAAGGATTTATCCCATCGTTGAATTTCACTTCGCGCAGGTCGTGTTGATAGCCCCCTTCCAGGTGCAAAATTTCCCCAAACATTTGCTGCCGCACCATGTTCATGACCGCCATGACGTCGCGGCGGTAGCACACGTTTTCGAGGAAGAACAAATGGGCTCCGGTTTCTTCGTGGGCGTTGACCAATTCCCAACATTCGTCCAGTGAAAACCCACCACAAACTTCGCTACCCACATAGATGCCCCGTTTCATGCAGGCAATCGATTGCTCGGTGTGCCATTCCCAGGGGGTGGCAATGATGACGGCATCCAGTTTTTCTTTGTCCAGCATGCGCAGGAAATCGCGCTCGCCTTTTTCTCCATAAGCTGCGGCCGCTTTTAGGCCGGCTCCTGTGATCATTTTTTGCGAAGCAGCAATGGCCTTGGGGTCAATGTCACAAATGGCGACAACTTCGCAATCTTTGCGGAGCAGGGCCAATTCAACATGATTGCGGCCACGCATGCCAGTGCCAATGAAACCCAGGCGAACTTTATCCACCAATGGGCCTTTGCGCAATACGGGCGCACCAATGATTTCGGTAGTTGGCAAAACCAGACCGGCCCCTGCGGCCAGCGAAGACATTTTGAGAAATTTACGACGAGATGTTTTTGACGACATGGTTAGCGCATATTTTTAGGGCAAAAAGATACACATTTTTGGTATTTCCAACCAATATTAAGCCCATTGAGCAAAAGCATGGAGCAAATGATGTGCTCAGGTAAAAGACGAGGGCCCCAATTTTTTGTTAACTATAAATTTTTATCAGACACCCAGAACTTTTTTTCCCACCAATCGTTATCTTTGTGTCAGTTTTCAATAAGATTAGATTCAATCTAAATAAACTTAGAGCATGACCAAGGATACGCGCCGCGTGTACGTGGACAATAACGCAACCACTCCAACCGATCCGCGGGTAGTAGAGGCGATGTTGCCGTATTTTTATCAAATGCCGGGTAACGCTGCCAGCCGCAACCACCCTTTTGGATGGGAAGCTGAAGAAGCGGTTGATTATGCCCGCGAGCAAATTGCTGCCTTGATTAATGTTGATCCCAAGGAGATTATCTTTACTTCGGGTGCAACAGAGTCAGATAACCTGGCCATCAAAGGGGTATTCGAGATGTACGCCAGCAAGGGCAACCATATCATCACCGTAACGACTGAGCACAAAGCAGTACTAGATACTTGCAAAAAGCTGGAAAAAGAAGGTGCCGAAGTCACTTATCTGGAAGTCAATAGCGAAGGCCTGATTGATTTGGCTGAATTGGAAGCAGCCATCAAACCCAGCACCATTTTGGTCTCCGTGATGTGGGCCAACAATGAAACCGGAGTCATCCAGCCCATGAAGGAAATCGGAGAAATTTGTGCCCGCAAAGGTGTTCTTTTCTTCAGTGACGCCGTTCAAGCCGTGGGTAAAATTCCGGTGAACCCCAAAGAAACAGGCGTGCACCTTTTGGCCTTTACTTCGCACAAAATGTACGGACCGAAAGGCGTTGGTGCCCTGTACGTCAGCCGTAAAAGCCCTCGAGTAAAAGTTACCGCCCAAATGGACGGTGGCGGACACGAGCGGGGGATGCGTTCAGGTACCCTCAATGTACCGGGTATCGTCGGATTTGGTAAAGCTGCGGAAATTGCCAAAGCAGAAATGCAGCAGGATGCCGAGCGCTTGAGCAAATTGCGCGACCACCTCGAAAATGCTTTCAAAGAAAAACTGGAAGAAGTATACGTCAACGGCAGCCGCGAAAGCCGCATGCCACACGTTACCAATATATCGTTCAAACATGTAGAAGGAGAAGGTCTTATGATGACTTTCAACCAAAACATTGCCTTGTCTTCGGGTTCTGCTTGTACCTCGGCTTCACTGGAGCCGTCTTATGTACTGGTTGCGCTGGGCTTGGGGGATGATTTGGCTCACTCCTCGCTGCGCTTCAGCTTGGGCCGTTTCACGACCGAAGAAGACATTGAGTACGTGATCGAAAAAGTTTCTGCGGGTGTAAACCACATGCGTGACTTGAGCCCCATCTGGGAAATGTACAAAGAAGGGGTAGACCTGACTGCTGTACAGTGGAGCGAACACTAACAGGGGTCGAAGGTTCGAAGTTCGGGGGTTCAATCGGTCGCCGAGCCTAGCCGAGGCACCCGATTGAACCCCCGAACTTCGAACCCCCGAACTTTTTTTAACCTAAAAAACTTTAAATCATGGCATATTCCGATAAAGTCCTCGAACACTTCCAAAATCCACGCAACGTAGGAACTTTGGACAAAAGTAAACCAACCGTAGGTACTGGCTTGGTAGGTGCTCCTGAATGTGGTGACGTAATGCGTCTGCAAATTGAGGTAGACCCCGCAACCAGCACCATTGTTGATGCCAAATTCAAAACCTTTGGTTGTGGCTCTGCCATCGCTTCTTCTTCTTTGGCTACGGAATGGCTGAAAGGAAAAACGATCGATCAGGCTTTGACCATCGACAACATGACCATCGTTGAAGAATTGGCGCTTCCACCAGTGAAAATTCACTGTTCGGTATTGGCCGAAGATGCCATCCGTGGTGCCATTGCTGATTACCAGCAAAAAAATGGCATCGAGGTAGCTGTTGCTGAGAAAGCACACTAATCAACTGAAATCCAAATGCTATGCTTTTTGTAGCCGAAAGTGCAAAAGAAAGAATTGCGGAAATACGCTCACAGGGAGAGCTGGGAGCAGACTACTTCGTAAGGGTATCGGTTACCAGTGGCGGTTGTTCGGGCTTGTCCTACAACATGGATTTTGACAATGAGTCCAAACCCAACGACCAGGTCTTTGAGGACAACGGCGTCAAAGTAGTTACTGACCTCAAGAGCTTCCTTTATCTGTTCAATTCCACCCTCGAATTTTCGGGTGGTTTGGAAGGCAAGGGCTTTTTCTTCAACAACCCCAACGCCGCGCGCACTTGTGGCTGTGGGGAGAGCTTTGCGGTTTAACGAGCTCGGGGGTTCGAAAGTTCGAGGGTTCGCGAGTTCAGTGTAAGGCATAGCCAGCTCCGCTCGGCGACCGACTCTGAACCCCCGAACCCTCAAACTTACTTGATTACTTTATTGACGATATACACCATCCCCTCCTCCGTCTGCCAACTGTAAATCACCTGGGCATCTCCAAACGAAAGGACATTCGATTCATTTTTTACGGGAATGCTGTTCCCTTCCAATGTTGTCACAGTACCCATTGCCGCCAGTTTTTTAGGGCTCAAGGGCAGATTCAGGACGTGCTTTTTGAGCATCGATATCTGCTCCGCAGTTTTTTGGGCATCCATTAAATCCATCAAAGCTTGTACTCCCAGTTGATTAAAAGCGTCGTCGGTGGGTACAATCAGGGTGGCTTTAACCTTGCCGCCCAACAGCTGAGGCATTCCGCCTGCCGTTGCAATCAACATTTGATACGTGGTGGTATTGCCCGCTTTTTTGAGTGCCGCGTTAAAATCTTCCATTTGGGGAATGGCTGCATTACTACCACAACTGGTAGCAAAAGACATCAACAAACCAACCAAAATAGCAGAAGTAAATAATCGCATAAACAAGTATTTTAAATGAGTTCTTTCATCCAGAAACGCAATGGTTTGGAACTTGGTTGAGCTTCGTCCACATCTTTCCACGACATGTTGCAGACCAGTTCGGTTTCGTGAAAACCGCGTCGTTTCCAAAAATGATTCAGCGGAATATAGTCGGCGGGGCGCGACGGATGATCATTGGGGCGTTCTACCCCACAGAAACTTACCCAATCGAAGCGTTGAAGTGCCCGCGCTTTGCGTTCGCGGTGTTCAAAAAAACCAACTCCAATCCCTTTTCGGCGGTAATCGGGCAACAAGACCGACTCACCGTAGTAATAGATGCTGTTGATGTCGTAGCCTTTTTCGAAAAAAGGTGCTTTAACGTGATCGGGTTCTGCCTGAAGGGGAATGCACGTAGAGGCACCCACAATTTTGTCTTCATCACGAGCAATAACAATGGCTGCATCGGGTGAATTGAGATAAGTGCGCAGGTATTCATGCTCGTCATCCATCGTTCCTTCATACAGGTAAGGGTACGCCCGAAAAACTTCAATGCGCAAGCGGGCTACATCCTCCAAAAAAGGTGCTACTTGAGCCCCCGAATAAGTAATGATTGAAATCTCTGCCTCCATATCGAGCAATCAGGTATTAGATTTTATGGATTACCCAGGGTTTTTTCCAAATCTATTTCCAGCGGCATTTTTAATTTGTCGCTGGCCTGAAGATGGTACAAGTCTTTGCGGCGGTCTTGCAAGTTGCGCACACTGCCGCGGTGGTGCAGATTGTGCAAGAGCTCCAGGTCGACATCACTAACAATGATGGACTCTACATTGGCGGGCAATTGCGATTTGATGGCACCTTGTGGAAATGCGTAATCAGAAGGTGTAAAAATGGCGGATTCGCCGTATTGAAATTCAATGGCGCTGACTTCAGGCAAGTAACCAACACAACCTGCGATGGCTACATAGCACTCATTTTCAATGGCTCGTGCCTGAGCACAATGCCGAACCCTGAAAAAACCTTCTTGAGAATCGGTTGAGAAAGGCACAAATAGAATTTGCACGCCGGCATCGGCGTACAAACGCCCCAATTCCGGGAATTCCACGTCGTAGCAAGTTTGAATGCCAATCCGCCCGCAGTCCGTATCGAATACCCCCAACTTATTGCCAGGCACCATATGCCAGGCATGTTTTTCATAGGGAGTCAGATGGATTTTGAGGTATTTTTCCACACTTCCATCTCGTTTGCACAAATAAGTGGCATTGCGCAGCTCTCCACCCGGAGACAATTCGGGTATACTCCCGGTAATGACATTGACCTGATAGGTATGGGCCATCCGTGAAATTTCTTCCATCAGATGATTGGTGATCGACGTCATGGCCACCAGCCGGTCGCGTTCTTTGGTGGCTGGAAACAAGGTCAATAATGGCATAGAGAAGTACTCCGGATAGAGCACAAAATCAACACCATAATTAGCAAAAGACTGGACTTGGTGTTCGATTTTGTCAAGGAAAATTTCCACTGACGCAAAATTCCTTACCAGCCATTGGACGACCCCCAGGCGAATTTCGCCGGGTTTCAGTTCAGTAGCGTTTCTCATTTCCGGATGAAAAGATGCAAAAAAATGTGACGTGCAAAGCTACTAGAATTAGGGGGGATATGCAAATGTTTATTTGTCACGGAAGGATAAATAGTTTTGAAACTGAAAAAAAACGATTACATTGCCTAATGTATTAATCCTCAGTAAAATGAATGTTCAACCTACGCTGTCTGCCCCTGTCGCCATGTTTACTTTTGCCAATGAGCAAAACGGGCAATCCTATCTAAGAAACCTTCCCGTGGAGTACCAGGATTTAGTGGCTATTTTTAGCGCCAAAATACAAAGTGGACAAAACCTGGAACTGGTTCACCGCACGAATTCTACTTACCGGATTCTTCTCGATTTACTGCAAGTACAATACCATCAGGAACGGATTGTTTTTTTTCATTTTGGCGGCCACGCCGGAAATGACGGATTACAGGTCGAAGACGACGAGGGGGGCAGCGCTAAAATGTCTCCTGAAGCCATCGTTTCCGCCTTATCTGTCCATAAAAACACCCTCAAGTTTGTATTTTTGAATGCCTGTCACACTCAGGAAATTGGTCGTGCTTTACTTGATGCCGGCATCCCTGTGGTGATCGGAACAAGCAGCTGTGTATCGGACCAAGTTGCCATTCAACTGGCAGTTCGGTTTTATAAGGGCATCAGCGAAAACCTGTCCGTCCAGCAGGCCTGGGATCAAGCTTCATTGGAAGTTCAGGACTACAAAACTGGTCAGTTAAGAAAAGCTTCTGGAGTAGAATCCGCTGAAGAAGAAGAAACCATATTGCCCTGGGTGCTGATGGAGCAAGGCAATGCAGCTGCCGAGGCAGCCTTGGCCTGGACCTTGTCGCAGTCTACCGGAGATGTGCTTTTTGGATTGCCGCCGCTGCCCAAAGACATCTCTTTGCCTGCAGTTCCATTTCAGTTTCTGCAAAGTTATGGCCGGGACCAGGCCCGGATATTTTGGGGAAGAAACCAACCCATTCGCGATTTTTTTCAACTCGTCCACGATGAGTCATCCAACGCTGTTCTGCTTTTGCATGGCTTATCCGGGGTTGGCAAATCTTCTTTTTTAAACGCGGGAGTGATGCCCCGTTTTGCTGAAAATCAGATTTTTTGTTTGGACCTGAAAAAAACGGGTAAAAAACCGTGGAGTCTACTTTGTGAGGTATTTGGCTTGAATGCGGACGCTAACGCCGCCCAACTCGGTGAACATTGGCAGCACTGGGAGGCAAAAACAAAAAAGCCGCTGTTCATCATGATCGACCAATTCGAAGAAATTGCACACCCGGGCTTTTTGCATGAATTGGATGATTTTTTTGCCAAAATTCAGGCTGCTTTTGCCCCCCGACCTAGCGGAAAACTGATCCTGTCCTTTCGCAAAGAATACCTGGCTGAAATCATGAATGCTTGTGAAACGGCAAACATTCATTTCACCCATTTTGTGTTGGGCCCTTTATCCGCTATGTCTATTAAAGAGGTGGTGAATGGGGTGTCGAGTTCGCCGAGCTTGCAGAACCATTTTAAAGTAACGCACGAACCCGGCCTGGATGCTGCGGTTGCCCAATTGCTGCTCAATAATCCTGATCTTCCTTTGGCTCCAGTGTTGCAAATTGTGATGGCTAATCTTTGGGAAAGATCGGGCAAAACCCGGGCCGACAAACGAATTTTTTCCCTGAACATTTTTAATGAACTATCCCGAGAGGGTCTTGGAATGGATAAGTTTTTGGAAGTACAGCTCCAAAAAGTTGCCGAAACTCAGCCTGCCGAAGTAGCCTCAGGTTTGGCCATTGATGTACTTCATTTTCATACCAGTTTATGGGGGAATTGCCAAAGCCATACCCAGATCCAGACCGAAGCCCATTATGGAAGGAACCTTGATTTGCTGTTGAAAAAACTTTGCGAAGCCTATTTGTTGGTAGAATTGGAGGGAGAACCCCTGTCGTTTACACTTGCCCACGATACTTTGGGGCCGGTTGTACAGCAGCATTTTAATGCGTCCACTACTGCCGGACAAGAAGCCAATCGTTTGGCTCAAAGCCTCAATATTGCTGCAAAACAAGAGGCTTTTCGGCAAAACCCGGACAGCTTTTTACTGAATGACGACCAGATTCGAACCCTAGAAAAAGGGAAAGTGGGGATGCGCAAATTGTCAAAAGACGAAGAAACATTGTTGCTGCAAAGTAAAACGGCCCTGGAATTAGCCCAACAGAAAAAAAGGCGGAACACATTGTTCCTGTACACCCTGGCGAGCGCCCTCGGTTTATTTCTGCTTGCTTTTATACTTGTGCTGATCCAGAGCAACCACAAGTCCAAAGCCAATGCTTTGATGTACGAGGCTACCGCACTGGAAAGTGAAGACCCTACACAAGCCAGAAATTTATACCAACAAAGCATTAAACTGCATAGCACGGCTCAGGCCTGGAACAACCTGTATGGATTACAGCGGAGGGAAGTGTTTTATACCCAATTGCAAGCTCCCCTTGGAAAAGACATCAACGCTGGAGCCATCGGAGGGCAAGGCAAACAGGTTGCTTATTGCGTACCCTTTGAGTCGGGCTATCAGATCAAGTTATTCCAGGTAGCGCAAGACAAGAGCAAATTGTTGGAGACCCTTGAACCGGGCACTCAAATACCCAATTTGCTTTTTGCCTCCACATCAAATCGCTTGTTGGGTGGAGGTTTAGATCACACTTTGCATTGGTGGAGTATGGCCGGATATGATGAGCCGCTGAATTTGCAGCACACCTTGAAAAGTATTGCACATATGGCCATCTCGCCGGATGAAAAATGGGTAATCCTCGCCGAAGAGAACCTAGACAGCATCAAAGTATTCGGCACTGACCAGCGCCGGATGGACTACTCTTTTCAATTGGATGGCTTTAATCATGCAGCTATTCAATCTCTCGCCATTGTTGCAGGGGGGCGAACCTGTTTGATTGCGCTCAAAAGTGGACAAATTTTGCGGTATGACCAGCAGCTTCAAAAAATAAACGTATGGAAAAGTAGTGTGCCATCTATTCAACATTTGCAATGGTCGACAAGTGGGAAATGGCTGTTGGTGCTGGGGAAAAAGCTTGAACTTTGGTCAAGTGAGTCGATTTTTAATCCAACTTCTGGACCTTTTCGGGTTTTTCAACTCAATGCCTTAGGGCTAAAGGCAACTTTGGACGCCGCTGAACACCGTTTGTTGTTGTGTGATGCAAACGGTGATGCCAGTGTTTTTGACATCGCTACACAACATAAACAGTTTACCTTGCGCAGTCGAGGGCCGAAAATCATCGCTGCTGAATTTGGCGCAGGAGACCAGTCCATCATTACCCTGAACAACCAGGGCGCTATCTGGTCATGGGCACTGCCCGCTATTGCGCCATTACATCAAGGTCCATCTAGAGCAATTGGCCTGCTAAACGCCCGGGGAGACCAGGTGGTATTCGCGGTGGATGACACCCTTTTTTGGGCCGATTTCCCTAAGTTGTCAAATTTTAAGAAGGAAGTCGTGCCCGGGTTTTTGATTCAATCCATGGCTAATGATCCCAGTGGCAAAACATTGTTGTTGGGCGCTAGTGATGGTCGAGTTGCCCGGTATAGCGCAGGGAAAGCCAATCCACTGGACTATTTGTTGCCCGAAGCCAATGGCTCACTGGTGCTCCATTGTGCCGTATCTACCAATGGAAAACTAGGTATAAGTGCGGATTACGGGGGACGTTTGACCTTTTGGGATGTAGAAAAAAACAAGTTGATACAATCGGTCCAGCCTTTTGAGGGAGGGATTGCCGCTTTGGCTTTTGATCCGCAGGATGAAACATTATTTCTGCTCAGTCACAACAGCGAAGTGCAAATTTGGAATGCCAATACCGTGGAGAAAAAAGCGCAATTGACCTTAAAAGCGGATGAGTACCTCTCCATTTGTATTGTGCCGGGCAAAAAGCAATTTTACCTGGGCAGTAGCAATGGGAAAATTTACCACTACAATACCCGGGGGCAGTGTCTGGATTCTCTGGATCAAAATGCGGGGGTCGTCGGTATGGGTTATGCTTCCGATCAACACTTGCTCCTGAGTGTTACGGAAGAAGGGCGCATCAATTTTTGGGACCTGAACCAAAAGCAAATATTTCAACACCTGGGCTCTCAGGGCAGGGTGTCATCCTTACAAATGACCACTGATGGACGTTGGATTTTGGCCTTGCCTGCACTAGGTGCAGACGAATTCCCCAAAGTTTGGTGGAACAATGGAGTGAGGAAGCGCTTGATCATTGATTAATAAAAAACGCAGGGTTTACGGTGTGTAACCCTGCGCAAATGTGGCCAGTTTAAGGCTTTGAAAGGGATATAATATTACCTCATTTCTAAAATATAATCCCCTCCGGGTAAGCCATCTTTGTTTCCATCTAAAAAATAGCCTTTTATGGATTTAAGAGGAAAGGTTCCTTCACCTTTTAAGGTTAAACCAGGTACACATTTTTGACAATCCACTCTTTTGGCGTAAAAAAATAGTTGACTGCCATCTATTGTAATGTCTGAAGTTGCCTCAAAACCATGTAGAATAATGTTGATATTGATTTTGGCGGTACGTGGATCTATTTCATGTGAAAAATCAAAAAAGACGTAATACTCGTTGCGTGTTGTATCCGTAGCATAAATGCCAGACTCACTTACGGAAAATGCTTGATTAAAAATATCCCGTTCTGGCTTGGTTGGCGTCATTTCATCGCATTCACAGGCGCTGATGAAACCCATCAATATGATGATACTGGAAAAAAGATTTAGTTTCATGATTGTATTTTTTTAGCTGGATTAGCGAAAACGCACCATGCGGATTTTTAGATACACTTCAGCACTCATCACGCTCATACACTGGTTGTAGTAGGAAGCAGGCAAATACCTGAACTGCTGCCGATACCCCGCCATGATATCGCCGCCAAGACCTGCTTCAAGCGCAATTCCTCCCGAAAACCCCAATGGACGGCTGCTGTCTGTACTCTGACCCATCCAGTTTTCATCTGCGGCTTTTTGCGTCCAGCCAAAGCGCTGAAGTGAATTGAACGTAGTGGATTTTCCGAATCCATCTTCATTGAAATCTGCGTAAACATCTGCCGGATCAAATTCCAGGATGTCATCTATGTCCACATTATATCGTTTGATCACATCTGACATGGTATACGCGATCGAACTTGTTCTACCTTGGCCGACTACAGGCATGACAATTCCAGCATTTACCCCCACACTGAATACGCCTCCGATTTGGTATTTGAGGAATACATTCAAATCCAGGTTTTTGAGCGCAATAAAATCTCTGGTAGCCATTACTGCCCCTTCTCTAAAGACTTGGGACTGATTGAGTCGCTGAATGGAATACCCTTCAAACTGCAAAGGCAAATACTGGGCTTCCAACGCAATTCCGAGGCCACTTTTTAAGGGCATATTCTGATACCAAAGGCCAAGCGGGAAAGAATTTTCCAGGTCTGCTGCATCCGCAAATCCTTTTAGCGTAGGGTTTACGTTATAGCCGAACTTCAGCCCCAGCGTTTTGTAGCGCCAGTCGGTGCGGGCATGGTTGGTTTTTTCCGTGTTTCCACCGATGAATTTGATGGTTGCCTGCAAGTCGGTCTGGTCTTTTCTTTGGTTGTTGCGGGGTACAGTGAACACTATTTTACCTTTGGCATACTTGTTTTTGGTACCCTCGGTTTTGGTTCCAGATAGATAAATGTTGTGGAAAATGAACCGCATTTGACCACCGTAGTTGGCCGAAGAACTATCTACTTCCAAACACCCCGTTGGGAATTTATCGTGCTCGTGCTCAGAAGAACAAACCATTACTTCGGGATCCATTTTGATCAACTTCACTTTTCCCGAAATTAAGGTTCGATCCCAGGGGATTGAAATTTCCATTTTGCGCACTATGCCTTCGGCGTTGTTTTCAAACTGTACCGTGTATTCTAACTCGGGTTGCCCTTTTGGGAAAAAAGTTGCTTCGCGCAGGTCAACACGTATCCGGTTGGGGTCGTGTACGGGCAGGATCGTCAAGGTGTAAGAAGCCTTCATCGTAATCGGGTTGAACTTTTCATTGTCCGGCACCCAAATCGCATTGATGCTCGTCTTTACAGCACGTTTGGATTTTAATTTTTCCATGGCCTTGATCAAATCATGGCTGGCTCGAACGGTCAGGAATAGCCTACGTTCCTCACCACCCTGTAACTTGGAAAATCCATACACCATTCTATTGCCGTGCCCCAGGTATTCACGAAACCGGCGAGAATTGGAATCAGGTAGTATCGTTGTATTAACTGGGCTCAAATCTCCCTTGCCATCCATGGCCAGGGGTAAAAACTTAAGCCCTGCATGGTATAGCTCTGCTGGATCGTTGAACCCGATCATCAACCGGCCATGAGTAGGATGAGGCCCATTTTTGGGAACTTTGAAATGCAAAATCAAGCGGATATTTGCACCCGGAATCAATTCATCATCTACGTTGGTTTTGATGTCGATCAGTTTCCCATTGTTCAGTATCGATTCTGTTGTGACAGGAGTACCTACCGAAATTCTGAACGTACGTTGAATCAGGGTATCCCTGCGATTGGAGTAATAAGGTGTCAGGTACACCTTGACGGAGTAGTCCCCTGGGCGGGCATAGTCGTGCTTTACGCGCTCTCCACGGCCTGCTGTGGGAAGATAATACTGATTGTCGCCAAATTCCCAGTGGTATTTCCAATAAGCTTTTTTGTCGCTAGGCAGACCCGCCGCTTTTTGGATCAGTGGTTCGTGATTGAGGTAAAACACCCCATTTTGGTGTAGAATGGTAACGGGCTCTCCTCCAAATAGATAGAAGGGTAGCACTAAGAGGCTTAGCAATACAGTTTTCATTTTTGTGGGTTTAGTTAAAATAGTAAGATGTAAAAATGAAACACGGCATTGAGAAAAAAAGTTCCTTTTCATAAACCTGGTTCTTAACGTGGATTAAAAATCCCCCATTGCCAAGCCGTTAGGGGACTAACAGCTTGGCGGGGCAATCAATGTTCTGGGATTTTGTGTAGGGGTCGAAAAAAAATGCTAAAAGTTTTACTTAGGGCTGGGCAACTAAAGGCATAAAAAAATGCGCTTTAGTCATCAAAAACTGGGGTTTAGTTTTACTGTGGGGTTCAGTTTGTATCGCTTTGTTTTGATCACGATGTAAAGATGCAGCAAAGGGAAATATGTCGCAGGCTGGGAATAGTGAACAGCGGAAATCAATGGTGAAATGTATAAAGTAATGAGTGAAGCTTTTTTATGCGCTCTGTATGAAGCGAGGCGATACAAACGGAGGTTTACTCAGGCATTTGTACAGATGACCAGTCAAAAGGTGTATTTCACTCAAGCAACAGGACAACCACATTGATATTATCATTATCTTTAGGCTGAAACCTAACACTTAATCTATCATGCCAACGGTAAAAGAACTAAAAGACCAGATCATGGTAAAATGGTCGAAAATTCAGGACGCTCAAGTTCGTCATTTGATTGATCAACTCATCCAGCACGCCGAATTTTTGGAACAGAGCAATAAAAAATTGCAGTCGCCAGGCAACAAGGCCAATCATATTCGTCCACGTGGAGAGGACCTGGAAATCATCCGTACGGAATTGAACCTGGATCTTTTGTCCGATGAAAAAGCAGTAGGAGAGGAGCCAAGCCTCCGTCAGATGGTAACTCACTTAATTGATCATACCAAAAATTTAGAAGCAACATTTGAACAGCTTATCCAAAAATGAGCCATTCCGAATTTGGAAACTACACCGTATGAAATCCCAGAAACATTGTGCTGCATTGCGGCGAGGACTTTTTTTGTTGACAATATTGATGGCACTGCACATCAACCTTTTGGCACAATCCACCCTGCCTACGCCTGCTAAAGCATTACTCAGCAATAACTTAAACACCACACCGCGTTCTGATTTTTTGATGCCTTATTTTGATCAGATTGAATATTGGCACGAAACAAATCCGGATTCGGCCTTTCAGCTTTTACACTTCGTAGCGCAAAAGATATCCTCCAAATCACCTCCTTTTGAACAAGCGGTTTTGCAATTTTGGAAAGCACGGCTGACGTACAAAAGCGACCCCAATGGCATTCTGGAAGAGGCCCTGGCCCAGGCAATGATCAGCGCTTCCAGTTTTACCGTACAGAAACAATTTTTTTGGGCAGTTCGAGCCAATAATTTGGTGGTCTCTATTTTACTGGCTCAAAACAAAATTGACAAAGCTGGCGCCAGGCTCAAACAAACCATTCAATCGGCTAAATCTCTTCAGCCTGAACTACCCAAAGTAAGTTCACTATGGGGCGATGTATACACCACCCGCGCAGTTTATTTTGAATACCGCCGGGCCGATCGGCAGACCGTCATTAAAAACTTACACCGCTCTTTGTTTTATTATCAAAAAGCAGGAGACTCCAAAGGCATTGCCAACCTCTATTTGAATTTAGCCAATTATAGTATAAACCCCGCCTCTGCCCTAAACTACCGCAAAAAAGCCATTACTTACTATCAGCGTATCAATTATGACCTCGGTTTGAGGAATGCTTACCTGGACATCGGGCAGGCCTATCAAAAAAAATACCATGAGGAAGGCCAGGAACATGATTTTAGGTTGGCCTTACAAGCACTAAAACGCACCCAATTGTACTTGCCTGAACAGAAAAAAAATGATTGTGAAATAGACAATACCCTCGGGGAAATGTATCATGAAAAGGCCCTTTACCAGCCTCTATTTCAACGTAAAAAATTATTGTTGGATACTGCTGACCATTATTATCAGCTCGCTTTTTATGCCGCAAAAAAAGAAGGGAATTTTGAGATACTGAGATCCAATGTGAAGAATCGATCAGCTATTTGTGTACTTCAAGGAAATTGCCAGGAACTGTCTGAAGAAATTGCGGAAGCTTATCAGCAATTTGGAAAACAACAGACAAAGGCTTTAACAGGTGCTTACCTCAGCCTCAATGGTTTTGAAAAACAGCAAATTCAGACCAATGCGCGTCAAAAGCAACGCATCATGCTGCTGGTTTCAGGGTTGGTTGTGCTGGTTTTGTTGGGGCTTTTTGGCGGCTGGTCACAGCTCAATTATATCCGCAACCTCAAGAAATCTGCGGAGCTTAAAATGGAAGCACTGCGTGCGCAGATGAACCCTCATTTTATTTCCAATACCTTGAACGCTATTGATTCCCTGGTCAACCACCAACGCAACAGCGAAGCATCCAGGTACATCATTCAGTTCGCGCGACTTTCGCGCATGATGCTTCAGCATTCTCGGCAGCCTACTATCGCTTTGTCCGAAGAACTCCAGTTTTTACGGTATTTTTTGAGTCTTGAAAAATTGCGTTTGGGCGACAAGTTGACCTATGAAATCATGCTTGACCCCCAATTGAACCCGACAGAACTGGCCGTGCCACCGATGATTTTACAACCCTTTGTAGAAAACTCCATTTGGCATGGAATTCAAAAAAAACAGACCCCAGGAACTTGTATTATTTTCATAAAAAAATTAAATGAAACCAGCCTGGAATGCCTGGTTGAAGATGATGGGATTGGTAGAAAAAAATCCAAAGAACTGGATGAAAAATCGGTATTTGAACACCGCTCCCTAGGCTTGAGCATCACCGAAGAACGGTTAAGCGCTTTGCACAAATTGAAGGGTTCTGCACTATCCATTGAAGATCTCTACGATGCCGCCGGGAACGCCAGCGGAACCAGGGTTGTGGTACAGCTCCCTCTGCTACCCTACAGAGATGAATTGACCCCGGATCATTCATGAATTCATTAGCAGTCTATTAATCTTAATCCATCGCTTATGCAGTCAATACGTACCGTAGTAGTTGAAGATGAACAGGCAGGATTGGAAAACCTCTTGCTCAAAATTGCTCGAAATTCGCCCTTTATTGAGGTAATCGGGACTTATACTTCCGGTGAAGCGGCCATTGAAGGTATCCCCAAGGACTTACCCGATTTGATTTTTTTGGACATCAATTTGGGAACGATGACTGGCTTTGATGTTTTGGAGAGGCTAAAAGATGTGCCTTTTGAAATCATCATTACCACCAGCTATGACCAGTATGCGCTTCAAGCCATCAAAGCCAATGCGCTGGATTATTTGCTCAAACCCATCGACGAGTTAGAATTGGTGCAGGCCGTAAATAAAGCCTTCAAAGTGATTCAGGCAAAATCCAAAACTGCATCGAGAATTGCTGTGCCCATCAAAAATGGCTTAAAATTTCTCAATACAGATGACATTGTATACTGCAAAGCCGACAACAACTGCACCTTTATTCATCTGACCGATGGAAAAAAAATTTTGGTAACCCGAACCCTAAATGACATTGTACAAAAACTTCCTGAACCCAAATTTTTCAGGGTTCATCGTTCTTCGCTCATTAACCTGAACTTCGTTGACAGTTTTAGCAACGAAGATGGAGGGTACCTGATCATGAAGGACAAAGAGGAGTTGAGTGTTTCGAGGGAAAAAAAAGAAGAGTTGATGCGCAGATTGGCCAAATAACACCCTCGCAACAGGCCTCAAGTCTAATGATAAAAATCACTTTGTACCCATGTATAAAAGTCACTCATTAGAGACCGGATCGTGCCTATCTTTGGTTCAACAAGCAGTACAAGGAGTTTTATTATTTTTTTGCTGTTAAACATGGTCAATTGGGTGTTCAAATTTTGGCCGGTATTCTTCCTTCCTTTTGGCGAATAAATATTCGACCGGCCGATTTTTAGGTGTTAATATGTTTTTTATGCGGTGTCGTTTCGAATCTACGGGACGACACCGCATTTTTTTACATGAGCGAATGCCAATTGCTTTTATCTTTACTTTCACAAGCCATCAAACCCAATCATGAGACAATCCATCTTGTTACTGCTGCTTTCCGTGTTGGCATTTTCCTGCCGGGATAAAAAACCTGCCCCCGAGGCTGTGGTCGAACAACCCCAAAAGGCATCTACTACTTTTTACGAAGTGAATCAAAAGGTGTACGTCCACGCCCATTTTGGCCTTTCTCTGCGCAAGTCTCCTGACCCCAAGGCAGAAAAAGTAGGTGTTGCCCAATACGGCGAAGCTTTAGAAGTAGTGGCACTCCCTGAAGCAGATCAAACCTATGTAGCAGAGACCGTGGACGAATTTCAATTGAAAGGCCATTGGGTAAAAGTGAAAAATGCCGACCAAAAAGAAGCCTATGTCTTTGATGGCTATTTGGCATCCTTTCCAACCATTGAAGAAGAACCGGAAGAAGACATGGCCTTGCCCGAATGGTTTTACCTGACCTTGTCCAAATTTAAAGGAGAACGGGAGATCACGCCGCCCAATGAAAAAGAAGGCATTGTGGAAGGTTACAAGCAGGCTTATCAGGACGGCGGCGAGTTTGAGCTGATTTTGTACAATGGTGGGGTGACTCAGTTTTTGCGCATTCCGACCAGCACGCTCTCTTTTTCTCAAGCCTTGGTGGTGCTGCGCTCTTTCTATTTTAGCAATGCCAAAAATTTAAAAATTGTGCGGAATGCCAAAACCAAAAAAATCAAAGTGAACGATACCGATAATCCTTACGAATGGCTGGAGTTTGAGGAAAAAGGAGACAAAGTCATTGTTGGGTTTTATAGTGCGGATTAGCCACGCAGCGTATCGTTCAATGCCCGGAAATTGATTTTTCCATCAAAGGCTTTCAAATGCTCTGCTATGGCCAGGGCGCGAACAATCTTTAGGTCCGAACTTTTGGGCTGAGCAATGATGTACAACATGGTGCGTTTTTTGCCCGGCGTAAGTTTTTCCCACCAGGCTTTAGCTTCAGGGTCTTGCTCCATCACTTCCAGAAATTCTTCGGGAACCGGCAGTCCATATTCACTGTCGTCTTTTACGAGACTTGCCTGAACCTGGTCCCCTATTTTCAGCTTGAGTTGTTTCATGCGGGCCTTGTTCACATGGATGATGTACACTCCTTCACCTTTGGAGATCAATGCACATTGGTATTCAACCTGGCCATTGATGGTGCATACCACTCTTTTGTCTTCTCCCAACGCACTGATGGCCAGAACAATCGGGGCGGGCACAATAAAATGCTGCCCCCATAAACGATTGTTGGATTCTTCGATGTAAGAAGTGAACTGGAAATTTTGCTCAGGATTCATGTTGTACTGCCGTTAGTTCATCCAGTAAAAGTACTAAATCATTTTCGGTCGTGAGTGGATTCATGATCGAGATTCGGAGGTAAACAACATCGCGTAGGGTGGTTTGTACTATGTAAAAGTTTCCCTTTGCCAACAGTTTTTGCCGACATTGGAGATTGTACGTATTGAGGTCTGCTAGGCCATTTTTCACCATTCTGAAACACACGATGTTGCATTCAGGAGGCGTAGCGAGTTCAAAATCTGGCCTTGCTGCGACCAGGGTGGCAAATTGCTGCCCCAAATCGTACAAACGATCAACCGCTGCCGCAAAGGCGGCTTCCCCATACAAGCGCAATAGGACAAATATTTTTAAAGACATCATGTATTTGGTGCATTCAAACGTGCGTTTGCCGGGATTGTACCAGTCTGCCTCGCTGGAATTCCAAAGGTATTGCGCCCGTTGTTGGAAGGTATTGAATCCATCCGATCCTTTTTTGAAAACCAAAGCCGTAGCCAAAGCCGGAGTCATCAATACTTTGTGAAAATCTACCACAACGGAATCGGCTCGTTCAATTCCGTTCAACAGATGGCGGTATTTTTGGGAAAAAACGGCTGCTCCACCGTGGGCACCATCGGCGTGAAACCAAATGTTGTGGCGTTCCGCAAAATCAGCAATGGCATACAAATCATCGTGAGAACCCGTGGAAGTGGAGCAACAACTGCCCACAATGGCAAAAACGTGCAAGCCTTTTGACTCGGCTTGTGACAAGTATTGCTCCAGCAAATCCGTGCGCATTTTGAAGCGTTCATCCGTCGGCAGTTTGATGATCCCTACACTGCCCAAGCCCATGATGCGCGCGGCTCGATCTACACAGTAATGGGCTTCTTCACTCACCATGATGGCCAAACGTTCCTGATGGCCTTCCGACCATACATTTGAAGGTGCCTTCATGGCCCTCGCTGTAAGTAGGGCGGTGAGGTTGGCCAGGGTGCCACCGGAGCTCAGGATGCCGTTGCTGCTGGAGTCGTAGCCAATTTTTTGTGCAAGTAGCTCGGTGACCAGCCGCTCCAGGGGCACCGAAACCATGCCCATTTCGTACAAGGCCATTCCCTGATTAAGTATGGTACTAACCAAACCTGCCAAGGCCGCTGCTGGTGCCGTAACGGCTACCTGATGCCCCAGGTAATGTGGATGATGCACTTTGACCGAACGTTTGATCACGGCTTCAAACAGGGGTAGCGGATCATTCAGCAATGGTGCGGCCAGCTCTTGTTGCCAGTAAGCGTAACTTTCTTCGGGATTTTGGTACGGCATCACTGTGGGGTTCTGCTGATTTTGTACCGCCTCCAGATGATCTGCCAGCAAATCAATCAGGGCATGGCCTTGTTGGCGAAAAGTAGCCGGGTCATACACTTGCTGTAAAAGGGACAAACCGTCCAGTGTTGCTTCGTTTTGTGGATTGTCTTGCTGGGTCATATCGGCAGTTTTTGCGGAAAAAGAAGAGCGATTTTACGGCTTATTTTATGGAGTTATCACAAAAGCTGAACAAAAATGAGTGTTACTGGGAGTCTTTGGTAGGTCAAAGCACGGCTTTTTCTTGAATTTTTATGGCTATGTGATATAAATCACTGTTTTGGAGTCTCAAAGCTCATGCCAGGGCACTAGGCCATGGGCTTACCTTTGCACTGTATCAAAGCAAATACGCCATGAAAAACAAGGCATCTCTTATTCTAACCACCGCACTCGTACTTCCCCTCTTGATGTGGATCACACCTGGTAGTCAAACGCTCAAAAGTTTCAAAATGTCCGTTTCTGGAACTTCTACGTTGCACAACTGGGAGTCTGGTGTAAATAAAATCAGCGTCAAGAGCGACATCACAATCAACGAAGCTGGACTACAAGCCATCAACAGCATGTCGGTTGAAGTAGATGCAACGTCAATCAAAAGCACCAAAGGTGCGATGATGGACAAAAAAACCTGGGAAGCGCTGAAAACCACTCAGTTTCCCAAGATCACTTACCAATTGACCCGGATTGAGTCGATCACGCCAAATGGAGCGGAATACGACATCAAAGCCTTGGGCAATTTGACCATCGCCGGGGTTAAACTCCCGATTGATATGAACGTAAAAGGTAAACTCCTGAATGGGGGCAATCTTTCCTTTAAAGGAGATAAAAAGCTCAAAATGAGCGATTTTAAAATGGAGGCCCCTACGGCGCTCATGGGAACCATCAAAACTGGTAACGAAATCACGGTTCACTTCGATATTGTTTTGGGCGAATAATGCCCAGCTCATTCCGCACTCTTTCACTAACGACTAAAATTCAAACAAGATGAAAAAGATATCCTTTTCCAACCTGCTGGCAGGTTTGGTGCTCATTTCATTTGCTCTTCCTTTAGCTGCTCAGCAGCAAGACATGCAATACTTCCGCCCTTGGGACAAAAACGGGATCAATGTTTTTGAACCAATCAAAGGAGGTGAACAACCTGAATACAAAGGCCTTTCTGTACGCATTGGTGGTAGCTTTACGCAGGATTATCAGAGTTTGACTCACGAAAACAGACCGTATAAAAAGAATTATCTGTGGGGTACTGTGGTTGCTGAAGATAGCGCTTCTGCCAAGCTCTCCGGGTTTAACCTGGCAATGGCCAACCTGAACTTTGACTTCCAGATTGAAGATGGGATTCGGGTTTGTTTAGAAAACTACATGTCTGCCCGTCACCACAACGAATTCTGGGTCAAAGGGGGGTATATTCAGATGGATAAACTGCCTATGTTTGGTAGTCCACAGTGGTTTACCGATTATGTACGGGTAAAAATTGGCCACTTCCAACCCAATTTTGGGGACCAACAATTCCGCCGTACCGATGGTGGTAATGCCATCTTCAACGCCTTTGCTGAAAACCTGATTCTGGATGCATTCACTACCGAGATTGGTGGAGAAGTATATCTTTTCCCTGCCAAGGGTTTGATGCTGATGGCCGGGATGACTTCCGGATTGATCAACGGTAGTGTGGACAACTTCCCAAGCACTCCAGTTGGTACCAATAAAGAAGCGACCAAGCGCAATCCTTCAATTTCCTTGAAGGCAGCGTACGACAATACATTTGGTGATTTGAGATTCCGGCTTTCGGCATCTATGTACAACAACGGCAGCAGTGCTCGGAATACGCTTTACTCTGGTGACCGTACGGGGTCTCACTACTTCATGATGCTTGAACCTGCAGGTTCTGCCATTACCTATTCAACCAACTTCACTTCTGGTCGTATCAATCCAGGTGTAGCCAACCGCATTACGGCGATTAGCATCAACCCATTTGTAAAATTCAAAGGACTGGAAATATTCGGTACCTATGAAACCATCAAAGGGGGAACCTACGCTGAAACCAGCGATCGTAGCTGGAACCAGCTTGCAGTAGAAGGCATCCTCCGCTTGTTGCCTAACGAACAACTGTACCTTGGCGCACGCTACAACACCGTTTCCGGGCGGCCAAGTGGAGCAGCATATACCAAGGATGTAACCATCAATCGTACCGCGTTGGTAGCTGGTTGGTTCCCAACCAAAAACCTGTTGCTGAAAGGAGAAATTGTTTCACAGAAATACCTGGATTTCCCAACTTCAGATATCCGCAACTCAGGCAAATTCAACGGTATGATGGTTGAAGCAGTGATTGGATTCTAAGTGTTGGATTCTTAACGAATTATCATATCTTTGCACAATGTCGGGGGAGCCATCAAATGGGTTGCCCCGACATCGTTGCTTTGATTCCCTTAATCGTCCCACAAAATAATACAATGAGAAGGTATTCCTCTTTAATCTTCTTGTGTTGGGTTATGGTTCTTGGAATTTCAAACGACACGGTCGTGATGATTCATCCCTCCAGCCAGCTTTCCTTGTTTGGCTCCAGTAACATCAACAAATTTCAATGTAATTGTACCGATGAGTTTCCTCGTTCTACCCTTAAGTTCAATCGGGGAAAAAATGGGACATCGGCCACTTTTTCCAATGCGATCCTCAACATCCGCGCAGGGGCATTGGACTGTGGAAATAAGTTCATGAACAAAGACATGTTCAAGACCTTGAAAGGAGATGAATATCCTGAAATCCGGATTGAGTTGCTACAAGTCAAACAGCTCAGTGAATCTAAACCTGGCGCATGGTCCATTCAGCTGGTAGAAGCAGCGTTGACCATTGCCGGCGTAAGGAAAACCATTGAATTGAGCGTGCGCGCTCAGCAAACCGATCCCGATCGCTTTCACTTCGTCAGCGACAAAAATATCTTGATGACCGAGTTTGGGCTCACACCGCCCAAAGCGCTCATGGGAACCATCAAAGTAAATGACCTAATCCGCATCCATATGGATATGGTTGTGGGGGTGGAAATGGGAATGTAAAGAGGGTTCGAAGTTCGAGGGTTCGAGGGGTGCGCTAAAAACCCTCGAACCCTCGAACCCTCGAACTTTGAACCCCCGAACCCCCGAACCTTACCTCGTGCTATAGTTCGGCGCTTCCTTCGTAATGTTTACGTTGTGCGGATGGCTTTCTTTCACTCCAGCCGCCGTAATTTTTACAAATCGTCCTTTTTGTTGCAGTTCTTCTACGGTCAATGAACCGCAGTAGCCCATCCCGGCGCGTAAGCCACCAATGTATTGCACCATCACCTCGGCCAATGTGCCTTTGAAAGGTACCCGGCCTTCGATGCCTTCCGGAACCAGTTTTTTGATGTCATCTTCTACATCTTGAAAATAACGGTCTTTGGAACCTTCCTGCATGGCGCCTAGTGAGCCCATACCGCGGTAGACTTTGAACTTCCGGCCTTCAAACAAGATGGTTTCACCTGGTGCTTCTTCTACTCCGGCAAACAAGCCGCCGGCCATGATCGTGCTGGCACCTGCTGCGAGCGCTTTGACGATGTCGCCAGTATATCGGATGCCACCATCGCCAATGATGGGAACTCCCGTGCCTTTCAAAGCCTGAGCCGCCCAGCTGATCGCGGTCAACTGGGGTACTCCAACACCAGCTACAATGCGGGTGGTACAAATGGAGCCGGGACCAACGCCAACCTTTACGGCGTCTACTCCGGCTTCTACCAGCGCCAGCGCGGCAGCACCTGTAGCCACGTTGCCACCAATGACTTGCAGATCGCGGTATTTTTTCTTGACTGCTTTTACGGCATTGAGTACACCTTGTGAGTGCCCGTGGGCGGTATCGATCGCTACGACATCTACGCCTACATGAACCAGGGCTTCCACCCGTTCCATCATATCCTGGGTAACCCCTAATGCTGCACCTACCACCAAACGGCCAAAGGTATCTTTGCACGAAAGTGGATAGTTGATCACTTTCATGATGTCTTTGTAGGTGATCAAACCCACCAACTTGTTGTGGTCGTCCACCACGGGAAGTTTTTCAATTTTGTTGCGTTGCAGGATTTCGCGGGCTTGATACAGGGTGGTACCAGCGGGTGCCGTGACCAGATTTTTGGAGGTCATCAGCTCATACACCGGGCGATCGAGACTGGTTTCAAAACGCAGGTCGCGGTTGGTCAGAATGCCCACCAGATGATTTCCCGCATCCACCACCGGGATACCCCCGATTTTGAAGCGCTCCATATGGCTTTTGGCGTCGCGAATGGTGGCGTCCGGTCGGAGCGTGACCGGATCGATGATCATGCCACTTTCCGAACGTTTGACCAAGCGCACCTGCTCTGCTTGCTCGGCAATGCTCATGTTTTTGTGGATGATGCCAATACCGCCTTGCCGGGCAATGGCTATCGCCAGTTTGGCCTCGGTCACGGTATCCATGGCTGCCGACACAATCGGTGCATTCAATCTTAGTTCGCGGGTAAGTTGGGAGGTGATGTCCACCTCACGGGGCAATACTTCAGAGTATGCCGGGGCGAGCAACACGTCGTCGAAGGTGAGCGCCTCGCCCAAAAACTTGTCCAGGTTGTAATTTTGCGTATCCATGCGCAAAGGTACGGAATTTGTAGGAATAAGTTGGATGGGGAGGTGGAGGTTTTTTTTGAGGGGTGGTGGATTGATGAATCAAATGACGAATAAGCGAATGACGAGTGACGATTACCCGATCACTGAGCGAAGCCGAAGTGCAGGATATTCGTCACTCGTCATTCCCTCATTCGTCATTTTCCCACTGCCATCTCCACTTCCTCCCCCCAAATGTACTTATTGAACCACTGCCAATTGTGCCACAACGCAGCCAGTCGTTCTTTGGGTTTGTTGATGCCGTGCCCAAATCCTTTGTACACAACCAACTTGGCGGGCACCTGATTGTCTTGCAAACCTTGCAGCAACTCATACGCATTCGGGATGGGTACCCTGCGGTCAAATTCGCCGTGTTGAATCAGCGTGGGCGTTTTTGCATTTTTGATGGTGCTCATCGGTGAGGTTTTGCGGTAAATTTCCGGATCATCCCAGGGCGTGGCCTGTAGGTACTGGCGTGTGAAGGGATGGATATCGGTATTCACGTAATAGGTCATCCAGTTGGAAATGCCCGCACCTACGGAGATGGCTTTGAAACGGTCGGTGTTGGTGGTGAGAAAAGCCGAAATGTAGCCGCCTTGGCTCCAGCCCATACAGCCCATGCGGTCGGGGTCCACGCTGCCTCGGGTAATTAGAAAATCGACGCCGGACATGACGTCCCACATGTCACCAACCCCAAGGTTGCGCACATTGAGTGAACGGAATTTTTCGCCGTACCCCGCCGAACCACGATAGTTCACGCGCAGCACCAAAGCCCCTTTTTCCAGCCATTGCAGCACGGGGTATACACTGCCGGGCACGGGTTGGGGCAGATCAATTCCGGTTGGGCCGCCGTGGATCATCACCAGGAGGGGGTATTTTTTACTCGGATCAAAATTCTGGGGTTTGTGCAGGACGCCTTCGATTTCCGCACCATCCTTACTCTTCCAACTGATGACTTCGCTCACTGCCGTTTTCCAGGTAGCGATCTGCTTGCTCATGTTGGTGATTTGTACAGGCTTCAAAGTGAGCAACGGCGTTTTGAAAATTTCGCTGAGGGTAGTAGCAGAAGAGGCGCTGTAGGCCAGGATTTTGCCGTCTTTGGAAAAACTGTAGCCGCCCAGAATGTCCTTGCCATTGGTGAGGGCTTTTATTTGCCCTGAGCTCATATCAATCCGGAAGAGCTGGCGTTTGGTGCGCTGAAATGCCGCAAAAAAGATACCGGAATCATTCCAAACGATGCTGCTGATGTCTTCGTCAAAATCCTGGGCAAGCAGTGCGGGTTTTCCTCCAGCCAGGTCAGCGACAAACAGTTTATCGTTTTTGTAATAGAAAGATGTGGTATCGTCCAGACTGCTGGTGTACAAAAGTTTTTTGGAGTCGGGAGACCAGGCCGCGTAATTGTCCACCGAAGAGTTGGCGACTTTGTACTTGATTTGTTTGCTCGCCACGTCGATGACTTCAATATCCGAGTACATGGAATAATTGATCAAAGGATTGGGCTGCCGATTGTACACAATCATTTTGCCGTCGGGCGACCAGTCAAAACCACTCACTGTAAAGCTTCCCCCGGTCAGGCGAGTGGCCTTAGGGTAGGTGATACAATCATTTTTGGCGGTGGAATCCTTCTTTTCATCATAACAAGGCAACTCCCCGGGTAAAGGCATCATGTCGGGTTTAAACTCCAGCAACCAGAGGTGGGAGAGGCGGTATTCAGCATCGTCGGCGGCCCAGCCACCGTAGCGCTCTTTGTGTTTTTTCTCTTCCTTGTCTTCTGGTTCTGCTTTGACAAAGGCAAATTGTTTGCCATCCGGCGACCATTCAAAGTTGCTCACGCCGTCGTCTTCATTGCTTACTTGTTGTGCCTCGCCGCCGTTGGGGCGGATGACAAAAATCTGGTTTTTGTCATTGCGACTGCTGGCAAACGCAATCCATTTTCCGTCGGGCGACCATTTGGGTGAAGTACTGCTGCCTTTGGTGCTGCGGGTGAGTTGAAAGGGTTCTTCCCCCTCGCGGGCCAGCCAAATTTCGGTATCGTAGCTGTTGTCTTTCCAGTCGGTACTGCCTATGGTGTAAACGATCTGCTTGCCATCGGGCGATAAGATGGGTATGCCCACACTCCGGAGGGCAATGACTTGCTCAAAGCTGATACTGGCACCATTTTGAGCCAAAACAAGACCAAGTGTGCAAGCCAGCCAACTGGTCAACAGTGTTTTAATTGCAAATGTATATTTCATATTCGAGTCGGATTTTAGCTTACAGCCCGGGGCGTTCTACCTCGTTGAACTAAAAAAACGTGAATACCACCAAGAGTCCCAATGCGAAAAGTATCGAAAAACCAATTGCGTAAAAAATGATGAACCAAAACCATTTGAAGGTAGTCCAAAACCAGTTTTGCGCATAAAATCGTTTCATGGTCAACAACAAGAAGACTGCGGCACCTAGGATGACAAAGCCCCACCACTCGCCCAGAGGGAGAAAATAGTTGTAAACAAGAATTAAGGTTAACATCAGTAACACACCGGAATGCCAGTGTAGCAGCAAGACAAAATGCTCGACGTAATACCTTTTTTGTGGCCAGTAAAAAAGGTGCATCGCCCCGGCCATGACAATGATCAAAGCCAGGATCGTCCAGGAGAAACTACCGATGTAGGCGGAGATCAGATCATCAGGGTTTTGGATGGATCGGATGCCCTGGCGAAGTAAAGTTTTCCCCAGCCAATCCTTGATGTCATACATAAGGATGAGTTCGTCGGGGTTGTGCTCAACGATGTCTTTAAACGCAATTTTTACTACCCGTGAGCCAAAATTCATAGCTAGGCTATCCTTGCTTTTGGTTTCGCGAATGATCTCCTCCATTTGTTTGATCCACTTGCCATTGGTTTTGTCGAGGATGACCTTCAGCGATTCTTTAACCGCTGGGGTTTGAAGTGTAGGAGGCAATGAATCGTAACCCGTTTCTATTTCCCGACTAAAAACATAACGTTCCAGCAAAAAGTAGTAATTGGATTGTTCATCTTTCTGAACCGGTTTTTTTGAGCCATCGGCATTCAGTGTGGGGTCTTCCCCTATTATATTGAATTGTATCCCACTATTGGAGGTGTCGCCCAGTTTGGTGTACGCCAATAAAAGGAAAAACATGACCACGAAGAAAAATTGGAAAGGGTGGGGGTACTGCTTGATTTTTCCCGAAAAATAATCCAGGGTTACCTGAGCAGGAATCAACAAGCGCCACACCATGCGCAGCAATTTGCTGTCCAGATTGGTGAGTTTATAAAAAAACTTGCTGCTCAACTCCTTCAAGGGAACCCGCCCTTCAAAACGTTTTTGACCACAGTGTGGGCAGAACTTGCCCTTTTTGGCCATTTTTTTGCCACAGTTGGCGCATAGCTCCCGAGGTTCTTCGGCGGGAAGGGGAGTGTTTTGATCGATAGGGGGCTTACTGTCCATGCTTCAACCTTTTTTAGACATGCTCTTACGCTACCAAATGTCCGTGCTTTTCATTCAACAAGGAATCTTGTGGATGAAATATAATGAACATTAAACATTGACAAGATAAATATTTCAGCCTGAAAATGTACCTACTTCTCCCGTGTATCTTGATAATTCAGTCAGAATGAACAGGCGCGATCATTTTTTTAATTTTTATTTTTAGACAAATCCAATCCGAAACAATTTTTTGCTGCGTACGTAAGGGGGTATCATTTAACTACCAATTCCTATTTTATGACAAAAACAAATGATCAGCGTCAAATCCAAAGTGATTTTGACCTACAACAAAAAGCCCTGGGTCGGAGGAAATTCCTGCGCAATACCGGAGCTGCCCTGACCGCCGGGGCTCTGGTTTCCATGATTGCTTGCGACAAAGACGATGACAATGATGGCGTCAATTTTGGGTCAGGTGACTTCGCCATCCTCAATTACGCCTACGCGCTCGAACAACTCGAAGCGGCTTTCTACATTCAGGTAATCACTACACCTTACACGGGTATTTCAAGCGCCGAAAGCAGCTTGCTCACCGACATCCGCGATCATGAAATTGCCCACCGCGAATTTTTCAAAGCTGCACTAGGTACCAATGCCATCCAGGCGCTGGAAGTAGACTTCAGCAGTGTCAATTTCAACAGCCGTGATAGTGTCTTGATGACGGCCAAGGCTTTTGAAGACCTCGGTGTATCTGCCTACAATGGCGCTGGTCGCTACATTGCTTCGGTGGATTACCTGTTGTTGGCTGGGAAAATTGTATCCGTTGAAGCCCGCCATGCCGCCTACATCCGTGATTTGCTCAGCAATGGTTCTTTTGCCGACAGCACTGTAATCGATGCCAACGGCCTCGAAATGTCTCGTAAGCCCCGGGCAGTGTTGGACATTGCCAAAACGTACATCAAAACCAAACTGAACGCGAGCAGCCTACCTGCTTAACTTTCATCCATCAAAAAGACACATCCATGAACACACTAAAAGTGTTAAATATCATTAGTGAGCAGGATCCGGAAATTTTTGACCGGATCGACACGCGCCGTAAGGCCATGCATGCTTTCAGCGGTTTGGGTAAAAAAATTGCCTTGATTTCTGCCCCTTTTATGTTGGGTACAGTGCTCAATAAAGCTTACGGTCAGTCGCCAAGCAGTTCAGTTATCGACGTGCTGAATTTTGCCCTGACCCTGGAATACCTGGAATACGAATTCTATTTGAAGGCAACCAGCAGCGCGGGCTTGATTCCTGCTGGTGCGGCTACTGCTGCCATTACCACCATCCGCGACCATGAATTGGCGCACGTCAATTTTCTCAAGACCGCCATTACTGGGTCGGGTGGAACACCTGTAGCCAAACCAATTTTCGATTTTTCGGGTGGTAATGGTACGGGTACCGGGCCTTTTGCTACTGCCTTCTCCAACTATCAACTCTTTTTGGCGGTAGCTCAAACCCTGGAAGACACTGGGGTACGCGCCTACAAAGGCCAGGCGGGTAACTTGATCAACTCCGATGACGTTTTAGAAGCAGCGTTGAACATCCACTCAGTGGAAGCTCGCCACGCTTCACACGTTCGCCAGATGCGCAAAGCCAACAATTTTGGTGATGTGAAACCCTGGATTACGGGCAAAGACACTGGCGGCATCGGCGCGCTGGTACAAGCCAATTATGATGGAGAAGAACTCACTACCCAAGCAGGTGTAAACATCATCAACATCGGTGGGCAGAGCATCTCAGCCAATGCTGCCAGCGAGAGCTTCGACGAACCGCTGACCACCGCCCAGGTGTTGGCGCTGGTGGATGGTTTCATTGCTGCATAGTGTTGTTAACTATAAAAGGTTAAGTGGCCAGCCCAACATATCGGGTTGGTCACTTTTTTTCTTAAAGAATTGTCTCGTCCTGAAATTATCATTTCCCATTTTATTTTATCTCCCCACCACCGCAATCCTACTTTTCCCTGTACCTTTGCCCCATTATCTTCATCAAACCGAAGCAAATGATGACACTGCTTCTTACGCTGGTTTTGGCACTGTTTGCCGCCATGCTTTTTTTGAATGTGTACTTCCGGGTCAAAGTGTTCAAAGTCTACAAAATTTTGGTGCAAAACCGCGTAGAATTTGGGGTAGCCCACATTTTTAACAAACAAAAAATGGAGGAGGAGATCATCTCCCGGTATCCCCACATGCGGGAGCACATCCTGGCATTTGTCAACCACATGCAATATTCGATTCGGATGGCTACGGTGCTGACCTTTCTGATCACTTTGTTTGGGGCCATTTTGATGTATTATAAATAAGCAACCATGTTAAAAATAGGTGTACTCGGCACAGGCCATTTGGGCAAAATTCACTTGAAATGCATCCAACTGGCGGTAGAAACGTATGATTTGGTGGGTTTTTACGACCCCAATCCGTCAATGGCGAAAGCCGTAGCCGAACAATTCAAACTCAGAGCCTTTGAGTCGGTCGAAGCCCTTATCCAGGCTGTGGATGTGGTAGATATTGTCACGCCCACGACCACCCACTTTGCCCTGGCCGTACAAGTCATCCAGTCGGGTAAACACGTGTTTATCGAAAAACCGCTTACCCATACCATCGCGGAGGCCGAAGAACTGATTCGATTGAGCAAAGAATATGGAGTACAAGTACAAGTTGGCCACGTGGAGCGCTTCAACCCCGCCTTGTTGGCGCTGGAAAACACCGACCTCAACCCCATGTTCATTGAAGCGCACCGCCTGGCCGCATTCAATCCGCGGGGTACAGACGTATCGGTGGTGCTCGACCTGATGATCCACGACCTGGACATTGTTTTGAGTATGGTTGACGCGAGGCCGACCAAAGTAAGCGCCAACGGGGTTGCGGTGGTCAGCGAAACACCAGATATTGCGAACGCGCGCATCGAATTTGACAATGGTTGTGTTGCCAACCTGACTGCCAGTCGCATCTCGATGAAACAAATGCGCAAAGTGCGCTTCTTTCAGCGCGACGCTTACATCAGTCTCGATTTTTTGGAAAAAAACGCACAAGTGGTCCGTCTTTACGACCAGGATGCCGCGAATTTGCCCGAAAATGCGAACCTGCTGGAATGGCATACCCCACAAGGGATAAAAATGTTGCACATTGATATGCCGCCCATTGAGTCGGTCAATGCCATCAAAATGGAACTGGAGTCTTTTGCGGATAGCATAGTCAACCATACCAGGCCTAAGGTGAGCATTGAAGATGGTTATCAGGCTTTGAAACTTGCTTATGAGATCATTCGGGAAATTGACCAGGATAGCAGACTTTACAAAGGAGTAATCATTTGATAATACAGCGTTAACCCAAAATAATGAGTACTCAGGGTAAAAAGTTAGATTTTGCAGCCCGGAAATCGATGTTCTTGATTCCGACTTTGCTCTGTTTACTGTTGTGTGGAACGGCATGCAACCTGATCAATCCAGCGGAGGATATTCCTGCGTACCTCTGGATAGCGCCTTTTGAGGTACAAACCACCGGAGTTCAGGGTAGTGCTTCGGCCAAAATCACCGAAGTGTGGCTGAGTGTTGATGGCTCTTTTTTTGGCGTGTATGCGCTGCCAGCGCGGATTCCCATCCTCAAAACCGGGGCCACAAAGGTGAAATTGGAGGCGGGCATTAAGGACAACGGCATCAGTACAACGCCGGAGATTTATCCTTTTTTTCAGCCGCTTGAGTTCAATATTGAACTAAAAGCCAACGAAATAGACAGCATTCGTCCGAAAGTCACTTACCGAAGTGGCATTCGGTTTGCTTTCGTAGAAAATTTTGAAAGTAATTCCCACGTTTTTCAAACCCTGGTCACTGGTAATGTGTCTAACCGCATGAGCATTATCAATGAAGGGGCTTTTGAAGGCAGTGGATCTGGTTTGATCCAACTCAGTAACCAATACCCGGCAGTAGAATTGGCAACCCGCGATGCCTACTCCGGTTTGCTGGCCAAAGGGTCGGCAGTGTATTTGGAACTCAACTACAAATCCGAGGTCCCGCTCAGTGTAGGCGTCATTGCTTACAAAGCGGGAAACCTGAGTGGAGGGGGGCAAATCCTTTATTCGGCAGGGTTCAATCCCAGTGAAAACTGGAATAAAATTTATTTTAACCTTTCTCGCGTAGTTGCAGACAGCAAATTGGACGATTACCAGATCATACTAAAAACAGAAATACCCAAAAACACAGATGGTACAACCTTACGACCCAACGCGAGAATCTGGCTTGACAACGTTAAACTTGTCCACTTCTAAAATTGACTACTTCAAAGCTGCGCGTATACGCAAACAGCACACCCTGATCTATAAGTTTGCCGATTTTTTAGCTGCCATGTTGGCTTGGGCCAGTTTTTTTAGTTACCGCAAAGTTTTGGTCGAAAGTGGCTCTTTCCCAATGGATGTGGTAGCGGATCAGAATTTTTGGTACGGGGTGGTGATGATTCCGTTGGGTTGGACCTTGTTCTATTCGGTTTTTGACCAATACAAAGACATTTACCGGCTTTCGCGTTTGTCTACCCTGGCCCGCACTTTATTCCTGAGTTTTTTTGGGGCGATTTTTCTGTTTTTTGCCGTCATTCTGGATGATTTTATTCCGAGTTACCATACGTATTACGCTTCTTTTTTTACCCTCTTCACCCTGCATTTCCTGATCACGGCTACTGTTCGGATGATTTTGCTCACCCAGGCCAGCAAACGCCTCAAATCCGGACAGGTAAGTTTCAATACCCTGATCATTGGAGGAGACGCCAGCGCGGTAGAATTGTACCAGGACATGTATTCCCGCAAAAAAAGTTTGGGCTATAATTTATTGGGCTTCATCGACACCAACGGTAAAAGTTCCAACGAACTGCATCGGCATTTGCCCAAACTCGGGCATGTCAATACCATTCCGGCAGTGGTGCGGGATTGCAACGTTGAGGAGGTCATCATTGCCATCGAAACCAGCGAGCATAATCGCATCCGCGAAATCCTCAATACCCTGTTTGAATTTACCCCACCAGTGCAAGTCAACATCATTCCCGATATGTACGACATCATGCTGGGAACGGTAAAAATGAACCATGTTTACGGGGCGGTATTGATTCAAATTCGCCAGGATCTGTTGGCGAACTGGCAGGTCATCATCAAACGGATGATCGATTTGGTGGCTTCTTCCTTGTTTTTGTTGGTTTTTGCTCCGCTGTACGCTTACATTGCCGTGCGGGTAAGAATGTCTTCACAAGGCCCGATTTTTTACGCTCAGGAACGGGTTGGGCACAATGGCAAGCCATTTTTTATTTTTAAGTTTCGTTCCATGTACACCGATGCGGAAAACCAGGGGCCCCAACTTTCACAAGACGGAGACAGCCGGGTAACGCCTTGGGGAGCCATCATGCGCAAATACCGCCTGGATGAATTGCCCCAGTTTTGGAACGTGCTGCGCGGCGAAATGGCGCTGGTGGGCCCACGCCCCGAGCGGCAATTTTACATCGATCAAATTGTGCCCCGCGCACCCCATTATAAGCACCTGCTCAAGGTGCGCCCCGGCATCACTTCCTGGGGACAAGTCAAATACGGTTACGCCTCCAACGTTGACCAAATGATTCAGCGCCTGAAATTCGATTTGTTGTACATCGAAAACATGTCCCTGGCGTTGGACTTCAAAATCCTGTTTTATACGGTGCTGGTGTTGCTACAGGGGAAGGGAAAATAAGTTGAAAAGTTTAGGGTTGAAATGTTGAAGAGAAGTTCTAAAGTTGATAAGTTAATTAGAAGATCTCGTAAAAATCGCCTATCTAACTTTTTAACCCTTCAACTTCTTTTCAACATTTCAACCCTAAACTTTTCAACTATTTCAGCGTATTCAATGAACCAAACCCTTGATTGGAATGTATATTTATGCAAGTCAGCACAAAGCATTATCTTTGCGTTGGATGGATTGAATTTTTCATAAAAAACAACTTAACCGACACAATATGTATCCAATCGAGATTGTCGCGCCAATGTCTCAGGACCTGACTTCCTTCGGGTTCAAAGGTTTATCCACTGTTGAAGAAGTTATTGATGCACTGGATCAAGACACTGGAACAACCATGGTTGTGGTCAATTCCGTGTGTGGCTGTGCGGCAGCAAACGCTCGTCCAGGAGCCAAAATGGCGCTGCAAGGTGCCAAAAAACCGGATAATCTGGTGACGGTATTTGCTGGGGTTGACCAGGCAGCAACGGCAAAGGCCCGGGAATACATGCTCCCTTACCCTCCATCTTCACCAGCGATTGCGCTGTTTAAGGATGGAAAATTGGTTCACTTCCTGGAAAGACACCACATCGAGGGTCGTTCAGCAGAGATCATTGCAGAGAATTTAAAAATGGCATTTGAGCGTTATTGTTAAAAACCGTGTTTGTAGAGACGCAATGCATCGCGTCTCTACAAACCTTCATGCATCCTCCGATGCTCCAGCGGAGATTTCCCCATCACCTCTTTAAACGTCCGGTCAAAATAAGACAGGCTATTAAATCCAGCTTCAAAACAAGCCTCGGTCACCGTGCTGTCCTTCTTTTGCAAGAGCTTGCAGGCATACGCAATGCGGATTTCATTCAAAAAACGGGTAAAAGTTTTTAAAGTACGCGTTTTGAAATAACGGCAAAAGGCCGTTTCACTCATGTTTGCTATTTCCGCCGCCTGGCTGATGCTAATCGGCTCCTGAAAATTGGCGTACACGTACTGGTTGATGCGCCACATCCGCTCTTCGTCTTTACTGAAATCGAAATAATAATCCTGATTGACCAAGTAGTTAACATCGTTACTTTCCGCCAGGGTAACCAACACATTGAGCAATTGCACCAACTTGCGTGTATCATGCTGGTGATACATCTCGTGCAGCAACGGCTTTACCGCAGCACTAAGGACTTCTCCAAAATGCAATCCACGTCTGGCCCGCTGGAACAGACCCCGGAGCGGCTGCATTTCTGGCGCGTTTTTAAACGGTTCACCCAAAAAATCTTCAGTAAACTGGATAATCAAACCAAATGGCCGTTCTTCAGGGTATTGGCGCTTGAAGGCGGGATTTTCCTGTAAAACATGCGGAAAGTTAGCACCCAAGAGTACCAGGTCCCCTTCTCCAAACTCGCCAAATCCGTCACCAATGACACTATTGGTGCGGCCTTTCATAAAATAAATCAATTCCAGCTCAGGATGATAGTGCCAACGAGTGCTCAAATCAAAAGCTTCCCACTTGAACACAAAGGAGCGATTGGCTTGTGGATTGATCAAACGATAAGATGGCCTTGTCATTTTATACTGCAATTTACCTGTTGTGCCATAAAATCTTTGGCTTTTGCTAATATAGTTCAAATTTATGAAAAGAATGTGAAAAGATTATTGGCTTTTCAACTGGATATTTGTTGGAGAAAAGCAGAAGATATTGAAACTTGGATTGAGCACCTATTCCTTTCCCTGGGCTTTTGGGGTAGCCAATTTGGGCTATCCACCCCAGATGAGCCTTCCTGACCTGCTTCACTTTGCTCATGAGCACCAAGTGGAACGGGTTCAGGTGGGTGACAACTGCCCACTCCACCAAATGACATTGGCCGCATTGGAACACCTCTCTCAACTTGTTGGACGTTTGGGGATACAAATTGAAGTAGGAACCCGGAGGCTGTCCATTGAAAACTTGGAAAACTATTTGGCTTTTGCCCATATTTTCCGCTCTTCATTTTTACGGGTAGTCATCGATGACCTTAATTATTGTCCTGATCCAGATCAAATTCGAGCCATTATCCTCAAGATGTTGCCTGCTTTTAAATCAGCGGGCGTTGTTTTGGCCATCGAAAACCATGACCGGTTTCCAGCGCGGGTATTGCGCAACATCATCGAAGAAACTGATCCTGAGTGGGTGGGTATTTGTCTAGATACCGCCAATTCACTAGCGTCAAACGAAGGCATTCAAACCGTATTGGAAACTTTGGTACCCTACACGGTTAACTTACACCTCAAAGACATTCGCATCCAGCGTTGGCCGCATTTGATGGGCTTCCGGGTGGAGGGATGTCCAGCAGGGCAGGGGGTGTTGAATTGTCCGGAAATCATTGCTGAATTGAAAAAATACCCACGATGTGAATCGCTAACTTTGGAAGTATGGTCTTCGCCACAACTTACCGAAGCAGAAACCTTGCAAAATGAATACAATTGGGTATTGGAGAGCCTGAATTACCTTAAAACATTGCTATGAAATGGATGATCATTGTATTACTGGGTTGTAGTAATGGACTGATGGCGCAGCCTTCAGTGGATCATAACCTGCAAAACACCAGTTGGTTGATCACCTCTGTGCGCACCAATGATACCGAAGTTTTTGCGGTAAACCCCGCAACGGGTGATGCCTGGAACGTTTCGCGCTCACCGGCCTCGGAAGATCGCTATCCGGCCTGGTCACCAGATGGCAAAAAAGTGGTATTTACCTCCAATCGTGCTGATGTAAAAACCTACGATTTGTACTTGGCCAATGCCGATGGCAGCAAAACGATTCGGCTGAGCAGTTTGCCTCTGGGTAGTATCGCTTACTGGCCGAGCTGGACGGCTGATGGCACCTTTATTTATTTCAACGAGGGCAATAGCAGTGCGGTTTATCGGGTTCGTCCCTCTGGTAAGGATTTGCAACGCATGGCTGATGGCCGGGATGCCTGTATTTCTCCCAATGGGGCACAATTGGTGTACACTCAACGCGGACAAAAAGGATTTGGGGTTTGGGTGATGAGCAATACTGGCCAACAAGCGCGTCAAATTATTCCCAATGAAAGTGAAATAGGAGGCATCGCCCCGGTTTGGTCAAGCGATGGAAAACAAATTGCTTTTTCCATGCAGGTGGGAGATTTTGCTGAAATATTCATTTGTAACGCTGATGGAAACGGCCTCAAACAAGTGACTAATTTGCAGCAAATCAGTAGTTCTCCTGCTTTTTCACCTGATGGCAAATACCTCAGCTTCCGGGTGACGAATGAAGCTTACTGGCGGGATACCCAAAAACGAGACAAGACGTATCAGGAAAAGGCCGCAGACAAACGCCCGGCTTGGATCATTGGAACGGACGGCAGTAATCCACAATTGATTGAACCTTTGCATTATCAGTGTGCCATGGATGGGAGCAGGGCGGAATGGAAACCATTAAAAAATAAAAAATAATAGCAATGACCAAAATAGCCTTAATCGGAGCAGGCGGAAAAATGGGCTGCCGGCTCAGCGATAATTTTCTCCAATACCCTCATTATGAAGTCAACTACGTAGAAATTGCTCCAGCGGGGATAGATAAACTAGCCACCAAGGGCATCCAGGTTACAGCTGCTGAATCTTGTGTGCCCGCTGCGGATGTGGTAATTCTCGGCGTCCCGGATGTTGCCATTGGAGCCATCTCACAACAACTGATTCCAATGATGAAGCCCGGAGCTTTGGTGCTTACCCTTGATCCCGCCGCGCCACTGGATGGCAAAATCGCCCATCGCGAGGATTTGGGTTACGTCATCGCCCACCCTTGCCATCCTTCCATCTTCAATTGGGAACCTACCGAGGCCGCTTTTCGCGATTTTTATGGCGGTGTTTCTGCCAAACAATCCATTGTGGTTGCGCTCATGGCGGGCAACGAAGCGCATTATGCCCTTGGGGAAAAAGTATCCCAGGATATGTACGCCCCGGTAGACCAAACCTACCGCATCACGCTGGAACAAATGGCTATCCTGGAACCGGCCATGGTGGAAACCCTGGCCCAAACCTGTATGGAAGTGGTCAAAGAAGGGTTTGACC